>Ga0334890_1001374_pt1 | contig 32806 bp, 27 predicted proteins | sample GraSluR1_MG_3_FD_207220 | JGI IMG/M metagenome (GOLD analysis project Ga0334890, IMG submission 207220) | Sludge microbial communities from methane-producing bioreactor in Wageningen University, Netherlands - Granular Sludge_31_08-R1 | ecosystem: Engineered > Bioreactor > Anaerobic >... | reverse complement strand
CGAGCACCAAAGCTGACTTCTCCAGCACGGTGGTCAACTCGACCCGCAGCAGCGTGACATACACGCCCGCGACGGCGCTGCTGGACGGGCTGTATTACTGGCGGGTGCAGGCCAGGGGGGGCGACGGCATCTGGGGGCTGTGGAGCGCGGTCTGGACGGTGACCGTTGACACGGCCAAGCCAGCCAAGCCGACGCTGCTCTCGCCGGTGAAGGATGCCCTGGTGACGACCAACCAGCCCGCCTTCGACTGGGGCGACGTGCTGGATGCCGTGCGCTACGACCTGCAGGTTGACAACTCCTCGACCTTTAGCAGTCCAGAGGTAGTGGCTTCGCCTGCTGGCTCGGCCTACACGGTGACAACGCCGCTGGCCGACGGGCGCTACTACTGGCGGGTGCGGGCGGTTGACCTGGCGGGCAACATAGGGTCATGGAGCAGCGCCTGGACGGTGTGGGTGGACATTGACCCCGCCCCGGCCCCGACGCTGGTCTCTCCCGCTGACGGCACCCCGACCAGAGACAACACGCCGACCTTCACCTGGAACGTTGTGCCCGGCCTGACCTCCTACCGTATCCAGGTGAGCAAGAGCGCCGCGTTCTCCAGCACGGTGGTCAACTCGACCAGGAGCAGCACGACGTATACGCCCGCGACGGCGCTGCTGGACGGGCTGTATTACTGGCGGGTGCAGGCCAGGGGGGGCGACGGCATCTGGGGGCTGTGGAGCGCGGTCTGGACGGTGACCGTTGACACGGTGGCCCCGGCCAAGCCGACCCTGCTTTCGCCGGAGACGAAGTCGATCCTCAACACGAGCCAGCCTGCTCTCGACTGGAGCGATGTGGCTGATGCTGCCCACTATGAGCTACAGATTGACAATTCGTCCACCTTCGGCAGCCCCGAGGTGTTCACCAGCGTGACCCCCTCGGCCTACACGGTGTCGCCACCGCTGCCCAACGGCAAGTACTTCTGGCGTGTGCGCACCTACGACCTGGCGGGCAACAGAAGCGGCTGGACATCCGCGCGCAGCTTCACCCTGGCCTACTCGCCCGCACCGCTGGAGATGGCTACGCCTACCCCCACGCCCACCCTCACGTCCACGCTAGAGACGCCGGTCAGTGGGCCGGGTCTGATCGAGGCGGAGAGCGATTCGGTGGGGCGCAGCGGCACCTGGACTGCTCACGAGACGGCGGCAGCCAGCGGCGGGAGCTACCTCTACAGCAGCGGCAGCAGCGAAGACGCCCTGAGCCTGACTTTCCAGGGCGCGCAGGTGAGCATGATCTACGTCAAGCACCCGGCGCTGGGCGTGATCGTGGTTGAGATTGACGGGACGCCGATCCAACTGCTGGACAGCCTGGCTGAGGAGAGCGTCTTCGGCGTGCAGGCAACCTTCGCCCTGGCTGAGGGCCAGCATACGCTGCGCGTCTACCCGATGATGGGCACCATCGCCCTGGATGCTTTCCTGGTCGAGGCCGGGGTGACACCCACCGTCGCGCCGGAGGCGACCGCAGAGGTGCCCGCTACGCCGGATGCCGAACTGACGACCGAGCCGACCGTTGAGCCGACCGTCGAGCCGCCTATCGAGCCGACTGTTGAGCTGACCATTGAGCCAACCGCTGAGCCGACGGCAACGCCCCCGCCCCTGCTCACGCCCCCGCCGACTGTCACGCCCGACCCGCTGACGATGGTGATCGAGGCGGAGAGCGCGAGCGTGCTGCCCGGCGGCCTGTGGACGCGGGTGGAAAGCCTGACGGCCAGCGGCGGCGCGTACCTGATGAGCAGCGGCCAGGAGGCCAGGGAGCCGGACGCGCTGACGCTCGTCTTCAGCGGCGCGCGCGTTGAGGTGATCTACGCGACTGGCCCGGCGCTGGGCAAGTTCCTCGTCGAGGTGGACGGGCTGCCCGTGCAGCTTGTGGATGCGCGGGCGGACCTGCCGGACTTCGCCGCGCGGCTGGCCTTCACGCTGGGGGCGGGGCAGCACACGCTGCGCCTCGTCGCCAGCGAGGGCGTGATCGCGGTGGATGCGTTCGTGGTGCCGCGGGAAATGTTCCTGCCCGCGACGCCCATCCAGCCGCCCACAGAGCCGCCGACTCTGACGCCGACGGCGACCCTCCCGCCGACGGACATGCCGCTCCCAACGGAAGTGCCGCCCACGCCTGAGCCGCCGACGGCGACGCCGCTCCCACCGGAGCCACCGACCGCGACGCCGGTGCCCACCGAGCCGCCTCCGCCGGAGCCGACCGAGGGCGCTAACGCGCCGGACAAGCCCTTCTAACGCGGACGAGAATCCACCGTAAAGCAGACTTCCGAAGTCTTCGGAGACTTCGGAAGTCTTGTTCTGCGTCCTGGGTGGCACGCCGTTTCTTACCTCACCCCCCCCTCGGCGCTAACGCGCCTCGCCTCCCCCTCTCCGTTGACGGAGAAGGGGAAGAGCGGAGCGTAGCGAGGCTGGGGGTGAGGTAAAGTGAACAGCCAGGGAGCGAAAAAACGTCCCGTCTGGCGATCAAAGTCCCCCTCTCTAGCTCTGCTGGAGAGGGGGATTGAGGGGGTGAGGCGTATGCGCCCCCCGCGCAGGCCCGGATCAGGCGGTTTCCAGCAGGGCGGCCAGGCCCAGCTTGCGCAGGCGCTCCGGCGTGGGCACCCCGTCGCGATCCCAGCCCATGATGCGGTAATACTCGTCGAGCATCGGCTCCAACTCGACCACGTGCCCCGCCGCCGGACCACCGGCCATCGGCTGGGTCAGGTTGCGGGCGGGCAGCGTGTCCTGGGCGCGGGCGAAGCCCTCGCGCACGTTGAACAGCCGTGCCAGCGTCGAGACGCGCTCGCCGAGCAGTTGCAGGTCAGCGGCGGTGGGATAGTCGAAGCCGGTCGCCGCCGTGACAAGCTGCCACAGTTCTTTGAGCGTCATGCCGTAGCCGGGGAACAGGCACAGGCAGGCGCTGTCCCAGGCGGCGGTGTCGGCCTGCGTGTCGCGGAAAAGCTGCGGCTTGCCCTCGATGACCAGCGGATCGGCGGCCCCGCTGAACAGTTCGCCGAGCGGTGCGCCGCGCAGGTGGCACGCGCCGCGCTCCGAGACGGCGTAGGCCAGGGCCGTGCCTTTGGCCGCGCTGGGGTGGTAGGCGGGCATCTCCAGCCCCTTGGCGTGCATGGCGAACGGCTTGCCCGGCGGGTAACGCTCGGCGATGGCGGCCACACCCTGGGCCAGCCATGCGCCGCAGCCCTCGACTCTGGCCATCTTCTCGACCAGGGCCTCGGCGGCAGCGCCGTCGCCCCAACGCGGCTCGATCCCGTCCAGTTCCTGGGCGCTGATCAGCCCACGCTGGAACAGCTCCATGACGAAGCCGATCACCCCGCCGACGCTGATCGTGTCCATGCCGTACTCGTCGCACCACCAGTTGAGGCGGATGATCGCCTCGCGGCTGCCGATGGCGCAGTTCGGCCCCAGGGCGAAGATCGTCTCGTACTCCGGCCCTTCGATCACCTTGCCGTCGTCCAGCGGGATCGTCCACTTGCCGCAGCCGATGGGACAGCCGAAGCAGGCGTAGTCCTTCTTCCAGTTGTGGGCGCGAAAGGCCGCGCCGGACACTTCGTCGGCCTCCTCGAACTGCCCGTCCTGGAAGTTGCGCGTGGGCAGCGCGCCCATCACGTCAATGATCTCCAGGATGTTGGCCGTGCCCTCGCGGGTCAGCAGCGTCGTCTTGCTGGACATGCGCACGGCGCGATAGGCGAGTTGCAGGGCGCGCTCGTACTTCTCCTTGTCGAAGACGCGCACCGGGCGGCTGCCGCGCGTGACGATGGCCTTCAGCCGTTTCGACCCCATCATCGCGCCGACGCCGCCGCGCGCCAGGGCGCGCGTCTCGTTGAAGATGCCCGCCACATTGCGCAACTGCTCGCCCGGCGGGCCGATGACCAGCGACTGCCAGTCGTGGCCGAAGTCGGCGCGCAGGCGCTCGGTCGCCTCGGTGATATTGGTCCCCCACAATGACTCAGCCGGGCGCAGTTCAACTGCTTCGTTGTCGATGACCAGCATGACCGGCGAGTCGGCGGCACCGGTGACCACCAGCGCGTCGTAGCCGGCGTACTTGAGCATCTGCCCCCAGTAGCCGCCGCAGTAGGCGTCGAAGTAGGTGCCCGTGGCCGGGCTGCGCGTGGTGACGCCGAAGCGCCCCGCCGTCGGCGCGGTCGTGCCGGTCAGCGGGCCGTTGTGGAAGACCAGCATGTTGGCGGGGGAGAGCGGATCGGTGCCCGGTGCCTGCTCGGTGTAGAGCAGCCACGCGCCCAGCCCCTTGCCGCCCAGCAGCAGCGGCATCATGTCGGCGGGCAGCGGCGTGGTGCTGATCTGGCCGCTGGTCAGGTCTACGCGCAGGATGCGGTCGCAGTAAGCCCGTTGGGTGAGGTCCATGCTCGCTCTCTCCTAGTCGGTCAGCGGATCGAACGCTTTGCGCTCGTCAATGAAGATGGCGTCAGTCGGGCAGATGCGCGCGCATTCGGGCGCGCCGCCGCACAGATCGCACACCACCGGGTACCAGGGCAGTTCCTTCTCCGGCGCGGCGGGCGTGCCGCTCCCGATGATGCGCACGCCCTCGTCTGAATGGACGATGACCTGCGTCGGGCAGATCTCGACACACTTGCCGCAGTTGTCGCAACGCTCGACCAGCAACTCGACCGCGCCGCTTTCGGGGTGCCAGCGCAGGGCGTCGGTCGGGCAGACATCAATGCACTTGCGACACAGCGTGCAGAACATGACCTTGAACTGCCCGTGTTGCGCGCCGGGATCAATGCGCAGGCGGGCCTGGTGCGTGCCGTAGCTCCCCCCGTCGTGGCTGGCGACGCAGGCGACGACGCACAGGTTGCAGCCGGTGCATTGGGCCGGGTGCGCCTTCAGCTTGACGTACTCCCACACCTCGCCGCGCAGGGCCTCGTCCACCGTCCAGCCCTGGTGAGCGATGCCGCACAACTGCTCGATCATGCGCTGCGGGTTCGGCGACTTGGTGACGTTGCGGCCCATCAGGCAGCCCGCCGCGCCCGCTTCCTGCGCCTCGGCGTAGAGTTCCAGCGCGTCGCGCTCGTTGTCGGAGCGCGCGCCGCCCAGCACCAGCACCGGCACGTCCGCCGCCTGCACCAGCGCGCGGAAGCTGTCCACATCGCCGGTGTAGGGGATTTTGAGCGCGTCCGCGCCGATCTCCACCGCTTCGCGCGCGCCCAGGGTGAGCAGCTCGACCAGATTCGCGCCGGTCACCTGGCCACCGTAGGCGATTGGCTCGATGATGCAGGGCAATCCGGCGCGGCGGCACTCGTTGACGAAGCGGGCGCACTTGTCCACGCCCTCGGCCTCGATGCGGTCGGTGTAACCGACGAACAGGTAGATGGTGATCGCCGACGCGCCCAGGGCGACCGCCTGCTCGGCGGTGAGCATCTTATAGTTGCGCAGCAGCCGCTGCGGGACGGCGTTGGCCACGTTCGACGTGCCCAGGCGCGGCATGTTCATCCAGTCCGCGCGGACGATCAGCGCCGGGCCGTCGCGCCCCTGGAAGAGCGGCGCCAATCGCACCGCCTGGCCGGGGCTGAGCAGAATGCCATCCACGCCGCCGCGAATGACCGCTTCGGTGACCGGGCGAAGCTGGACGACGTTGGGCGTCACGTCGCTCATGTAACCGTGATCGGCGGCGACGCACACCGCGCGCCCGTCGCCGTGCCGGTTGAACAGGCGATCCATGCGAGCCTGCAAGCCTGCTTTCATGGCGTCCCTCCTAGGCTGGTTCGGGCACGGAGCCGTGCACGAGCGTCCCGAAGGCGGCCACGAGCGCCGCCGGGTCCGCGCTGGCGAAGACGCGCGCATCCAGCCAGAGGCCCGCCGCGCCGATGGTCAGCGCCTCGTTGAGCGTCGCGTCCGCCGGGTCGAGCGACTCCGCCCTGACCCACACGGGCAGGCCGGCGGCCATCGTCAGGATGGTGCGCAGCGAGTCCGCGCCGGGCCAGGGGATGACCACGCCATCCGCCCCGCACTCGACGCTGTACGAGACACCCAGTTCAATCGCCTTGCTGCGCAGCACGACGCGCGGGCCGATCGGCTGCACGTCGGTGATCAGCGGCAGGCCGAGCGGCGTCCCCGTGAGGGCGTACTGCACGACTTCCTGCAGGCAGCCGGCCTCGATATCCTCGTCGTGGCCGAGCAGCACATGGGCCACCAGCGCGCTCGCGCCGAGGTCGAGGGCGTCGGCGGGATCGAGCAGGGGGATGTGGAAGATGGTTTCGGGCGGCAGCACGAAGTCCTCGCCGCGCAGGGCGTTCGTCCAGCCGGCGCGGACGAGCAGGGCCGCGTCGGTGCGGGTGCGCCCGCCCAGGCGACGGGCCTGGCCGGGGCTGGTGACGAGGCCATCGGCCAGGGGCAGCACCGGCTCCACCGCCGGGGCGAAGCGTTCCAGGCCGGGCAGCGCACCCAGGGCCAGCCCCGCGCTGGTATCCACCACCAGGCTGCGCCCGTCGGCGGGACGGACGAACTCGTTGATCCGGTACAGCTTGTTGTCCATGGCCTCTCCTTTGCGCTCCAGCGGCGGGCCGCGCCCTGCCCGCGCGCCCCCATTATACCGCCCCTGGCGGGCCGGTGGGGACGGGCGGGGGCGACAAATGGAACGATTTACCGCGCGATTCGGCACTGTTTGCGTGGGGGTGGGGGAGGGGAGAGGTGGGACGCTCACTCGTCTCCTATCCTAAGACTCTGGCTGCGAACTATCGTTAGTCACCTGAGACTGCACATGTTAGAATACCCGTGGTATGGTCATGTCATGCTGTGAAATTCAGCACAAACCTCAAGGAACTCGGTATGTCCAAGAAGGAACCAACTGTCTCTGAACGACGACACTACAGCGTTCGGAATGTTCAAGCAGCTAAGCGAATAGCGTTAGCGTGGTTGATGGACTTTGAGCTGCAGAATGCCGTGGATTTCGGACTCCCTGAAGTTGACGATCGGTATCACATCTGGCGAGTGCCATTACTTGGCAAGAGCAGCCAAGTTAGGGTGGGGGAGATTGTCATAGATGCGCGAAATTCACTCATTCTCAGAGACAAGTCAACCAGCCCCGAGGTAATTGAAGCGCGGCTCCTCGGCAGACCCGCTTCGGCAACTGGGAAATCAGTCGTCAGCAAGAAGACTTATGACCTGTCGACATTGCGCAACATAGTTGCTCTGGGCGATAGCGAGGACGTGCTACAGGACTTGCCTGCTGACAGCGTTCATCTCGTATTCACGTCACCACCTTACTACAATGCTCGTCCTGAATACACTGACTACGTAACTTACGAAGAGTATCTTCTAAAGATGCGCAAGGTGATCCGACAAGTCCACCGGGTGTTGTCTGAAGGACGATTCTTTGTGATGAACGTTGCACCTGTATTGGTACGACGCACAACACGAAATGAGTCATCCAGGCGATTGGCTGTTCCCTTTGACATGCATCGCATTTTCACTGAAGAAGGCTATGATTTCTTGGATGACATCATTTGGGAGAAACCCGAAGGTGCAGGTTGGGCCACAGGACGCGGACGCCGTTTTGCGGCTGATCGCAATCCTCTTCAATATAAGCCCGTCCCTGTAACTGAGTATATCTTGGTATATCGAAAGAAAACATCCAAGTTGATTGATTGGAATATAAGGACGCATCCGCAACCCAAAGTGGTCGAGGAGTCTAGGATCGGGGACGACTACGAACGAACAAACATCTGGCGAATATCACCAGCATATGACAGACGCCATCCAGCGATTTTCCCAGTTGAACTGGCCGAAAGAGTGATTTCATACTATTCTTTCAAACAGGATGTGGTTCTCGATCCTTTCGCCGGTATCGGTACAGTAGGCGAAGCCGCGGTTAAGCTTGGGCGGAGGTTCATACTAATCGATAACGAGCGTGATTATATCGAAGTCATCCGAGAGAGAGCAAAGGCTTGGTTGGGTTCTTCAGTCGCAGATGTACTGACGATCAACTGTCTGCCAATTGATGGCTCAGGCATGCTGTTTTGAGAGGTAACCGAAAAATGTCCCCGTCCCGAATTGAGAACTTGAGTGATCTGCTTTCTTCGGATTCCCTTAAGCTCCTTTCTTCCAGCGGCAACGCGTTGGTTCAGCAAATCGGGATCGATGTCGTGCGGGGAGTTGTCCTCGAAGTGCTTTGCGGAAAGAACCTTCGCGATGCAACAGAAGTCCTGACTCGCAGGCGTATTGCTGCCCTCAATCTGGCGATGATGAACTTCTTTCTACGCGGAATAGCGGTCTCGGAGGACTTTGTTCAACAGCTTCCCTTCCTTGCAGCAGATAGTCTTGCGCGAAACCGCCTGAGCAGATCTGAGCGCTGGTTGTCATACTGGGTCTTGGGATTGACCCATAAAGCCTTTCAAAATGTGCTTCGAGACGATCCCAATCGAATCGCAGAGTACAGAGATCAGTATATCGAGACTTGTCGGGAGGTAATCGAAGGCTATACGCAAGAATATGGTGAATTGACAGGGCATATTGAGCTCTCGTCTGGCCTCAAAGCAGAGCTGAACTGGCTGCTAATGACTTACCTGCTGAACACGGTGGGTTCGGAGACACTGACGATTCGGGGTTCAGAGAAGTCCGCCTATGGAAAGCTCTTTGAGAAACTAATCCTGGGAGCACTCCTTCATGTTCTGGGCTTCAGGCACATATTAGAAGGTGAACCAGGAGCGTACAAGAGAGTCTTCTGGCTGTCGTCACGAGGCACAAAAAGAGAAAGCGATGCGACGCTGTTGTATGAACCAGGCAGAGCTGTTCGCTTTGACATAGGTTTTATCGGCCGTGGCAATACTGAGATTTCACTAGACAAGGTATCCCGATTTGAGCGACACCTGGAGCTAAATGACGAGCACTGGTATGTATCGACAATCATCATTGTTGACACCATAGGCCCAGGTAGCACCATAGTCGCACTTGCAGAGAGCATTGATGGATGTATTGTTCAGATGAGCGGAGCTTATTGGCCGCAGCAAATAGCCCGGGAATTGAGTCGAAGTCTCGGTTTCCGACATCCCCTCCTTGATATGAAGCATTCAGAAATCAGAGGCTTTCTGGCCGAAAGAATGCGCGATGCTCCTCTTGAGGACTTCATAGGTCTTCAAGCAGCCGACACTGGCAATGATGACATGCCCGAAGAAGAACTGTAGGCCTCTGTATTTCAAATACCTATCTTTCCTCCGCACACACACCCACCCCCAGAAGCGCGATCCCCACGCCCCGACCGCGCTCCCTACGCCCCCGCCGCCCCTCACCACCACAGGGGCGTGAACTCGCGGCGCAGGATCGCCTGCACCCACAGGCCATAGAGCCGCCCGGCGCTCAGGAAGCGCCCCCCCGCGTCGGTGCGCTCGGCGGGCAGCGGGTAGCGCGCCTCGACCAGGGCCACGGCCAGCCCGTCCGCCTCGCTCTCGACCACCGACGCGCTCACCGTCGCGCCGAACTCCTCGGCCAGCACGATGTCGGGCCGCGTGGAGAGCCGGAAGTCCGCGATGCGCCCGGCCAGCACGTCGGCGGCGGCCTGCGCGGTCGGCGCGTCGGCGTAGACCAGCCCGATCAGGTGCACCTGGTCGTTCCCCTCCTGGCGGTCGGCCAGGGCGGCCAGCGTGTAGGGCGGCAGCGGGCCGAGGTCGGCGGCGGGCATCGCCAGACCAAGCTGCGTCGGGTCGCCGGCCACTTGCAGCGCCTCCCCGCCAAAGAACAGCGCCTGGATGAGCAGGCCGTCGGGCGCGGTGACGGCCCCGGCCAGCGCGCGGTAGGCCGGATCGTCGGCCAGCGAGGGCAAATCGCCCTGAGCCGCGCCGATGATGCCGTTGATCAGCGCCCAACTGCGCGCGTTCGCCAGGGCGTCCGGCAGCAGCGCGATTCGCGCCGCCGCGCCGAGGTGCCCGCCGAACGGGTCGGTGGGGTCGCGATCCGCAACCGAGATCGCCAGGTCGTCGAAGCGGTGCCAGACGGTCACCCCGCTCACCTCCGCCTGGCTGAAGTCGCGGGCCCCCAGCGCCGCGCCAATCGCCCCGGCGTCGAAATCGCCGCCCAGCAGCAGCCCCACGTCCGGCGGGTCGCCAAACTCCAGGCTGCGATCCACGTCGAGCAGCCACTCGAAGCCGACCGCAGCAGCCATCTGCCCCGTGCTGGCGAAGACGTAGCTCAGTGCTTCGGGGCCGGCGGCGAGGCGCATCAGCATTCCGGGGAGCGGCACGGCGGTCATCAACAGGTTCGCGTTGCCGAGATCGCGCAGCAAGGTGATTCCCTCGGCCTCATACAGCGCCGCGTAGTCGGTATAGCGGACGGTCGCCCAGCCGCCGTCGGCGAGGACGGCGCTCTGCGGCACGCCGGCCAGCATCGCCAGCAGCGGGGAAGGAGTCGAGTCGTCCTGGGCGAGGGCGCTCGCGCCGGGCAGAAGCGCCAGCAGCAGAGCGAGTAACAGGGACAGTCGGGCGTTCATGGCATCCTCCTTTAGGGTGACGCCTAAGCTTACCCCCACCCCTTGCCAGCGGCAAGGCGACAGAGCCGGGGCATGCCGCCCATCCCCCCGCGCGGCGAATGTGCTATGATCAAGGTGTACCGCCTGTGCCCGCGCACCCTGCGAAAGCGCCGCCCATGTCCATCACCGCTCCCGCTCTTGCCATGCTTCACCAGCAGATCTTCGACGCACTGCCCGATGGCGTCGTCGTGGCCACGCTGGACGGGCACGTGCGCGCCGTCAACCCGGCGCTGTGCCGGATGCTCGGCTGCGCCCGCGACGAACTCATCGGCCTGCCGCTGAGCGCGTTCCTGGCCCTGCCGGACGAGGACGACGCCACGCCGGTGCTGGAGGTCATTCGCCAGGGGGCGGCGGTGTCGCTCAACCTGGTGCGCAAGGATGGCACGCCCGTCTCCGTCGAGCTACGCAGTGCGCGCTTCGACCACGACACGGGGCCGCACCTGTTGATCACCATGCGCGATGTGACCGAGCAGCTTCAGCGTTACCAGCGGCTCATCCGCAACGAGCACGAGAAGCGCCTCATCGCCGAGGGGCTGCGCGGCATCCTCGACGTGCTCAACTCCGAGCGCCCGGCGGGGGAGATTCTGGAGTTCATCATGGTCGAGGCGCAGCGCCTGCTCAAGGCGGGCGCGGTGGCCATCTTCCGGCTGCGCGATGACGTGCTCGACCTGGAGGCGGCGCGCGCGCTGCCCCCCGACTACGTGGCGCGGATGCAGGTGCCGCTGGGCGTGGGGGCCATCGGTACGGCGGTTGCCGAGCACCGGCCCATCTACGTGCCGGACATGCGCTCGGTGCTGCCCGCCTACGAGCAGTTGGGCGACCGGCGGCGCTATGACCTGCTGCTCAACCTGATGAAGCGCTACCGCGCGGTGCTGGCCGTGCCGCTGTGGATGCGCGACGAGATGTACGGCAGCCTGGTGCTCTACTACGCCGAGCCGCTCGATCTCGCCACTGAGGATATTGAGCTTGCCTCGGCCTTCGGCGACCAGGTGGCGCTGGCCATCGCCAACGCCCGCCTGCGCCAGCAGTCCGAGCAGGCGGCGACTCTGGCCGAGCGGCAGCGCTTGGCGCGCGAATTGCACGACGCGGTGACGCAGACGCTCTTCTCGGCCAACCTCATCGCCGAGGTGCTGCCTCAGCTTTTGCAGGAGAATCCTGACGAGTTCTACCAGCGGGTGGCCGACCTGCGCCGCCTGACGCGCGGCGCGCTGGCCGAGATGCGCACGCTGCTGCTGGAACTGCGCCCCAGCGCCCTGCTGGAGACGCCGCTGCGCGACCTGGTGCGCCAGCTTGTGGAGGCGATCACCGGGCGGACGCGCCTGGATGTGCAGTTCACCGCCGAGGGGGGCCAGCACGTCTACCCCGCCGAGATTCAGATGGCGCTCTACCGCATCGCGCAGGAGGCGCTGCACAACGTAGTCAAGCACGCGCGGAGCAGGACGCTGCGCGTGGTCCTGACGACCCGCCCGGTGCTCGTCCGCCTGGTCGTCGAGGATGACGGGCAAGGCTTCGACCCGCAGGACGTGCCGCCGGATCACTTCGGGCTGCACATCATGCGCGAGCGGGCGGCGTCCATCGGGGCGACGCTGGACATCACCAGCCAGTGGAACCAGGGCACGCGCGTCAGCGTGCTGTGGGGCGATTCCTCACCGGAGGAGGGCGCATGAGCCAGCCGCGACCTATTCGCGTGCTGATTGTGGACGATCACGAGATGGTGCGCACCGGCCTGGCGGCCTTCCTGCTGGTGCACCGGGACCTGGACAATGTGGGCGAGGCGGACAGCGGCGAGGAAGCCGTCCGGCTGTGCGAGCGCGTCTGCCCGGATGTCGTGCTGATGGATATGGTCATGCCGGGCATGGACGGTCCAGCGGCCACGCGCGCCATTCGCCGCCTGTGCCCGGCCACGCAGATCATCGCCCTGACCAGCTTCAAGGAGCAGGAACTGGTGCAGGAGGCGATCCAGGCCGGGGCGCTGGGCTTCCTGTACAAGAACGTGTCATCGGACGAGCTGGCCCGCGCCATTCGCGCCGCAGCCGCCGGCCAGCCGACGATGGCCCCGGAGGCGCTGCAAGCCCTGATCCGCACCCAGACGGAAACGGCCCGCGTCGGCCATGACCTGACCGAGCGCGAGCGCGAGGTGTTGGCGCTGATGGTCAAGGGGCTGAACAACGTCGAGATCGCCGACCGGCTGGTGGTCAGCCGCTCGACGGTCAAGGTGCACGTGAGCAACATCCTGGCCAAGCTGGGCGTGAGCACCCGCACCGAGGCGGTGGCCCTGGCCGTCGAGCACAAGCTCGTGGCGGTGTGAGGGGCGGCTTGCGCTCTTCGTAGTGGGTGCCTTCCGTAGGGGCGTATTGCTATACGCCCCCACGGGCCGCGTGGAAGGGGAACGCGCCGCGCCCGGCCCGCGACCAGACTTCCGAAGTTTCCAAAACTTCGGAAGTCTCTTTTTCCGCGCGCTGCGCCCGGCGATCAAAGTCCCCCTCTCTAGCTTGGCTGGAGAGGGGGATTGAGGGGGTGAGGCGCGTTCTGTGCGGCCTCGCATCGGCCATCTGGCCAATGAGAAATCAGGCGGGTGGCCAATACCGCTGGGCGTATTCTCAGCTATGATTATCACGACTTGTGCCACAGAGCGCCTGCGGGCGAATGTGGCACAACTGCTGATGGCCACCTGACCGGAGCCGTCAGATGACTGGAATTAGCGCGACGGGAAAAGGGAGACACACACGATGGAAGAGACCCGCATGGTTGAGACTGAGGAGCCTCCTGGGCCTGCTACGGCGACACCTGTTGCCGAGCCTCCAGCAGGTATGCCGGTCCTGGCAGCCACGTCACGACCGGCCATCTGGGCAGATGTCCCTGACGAGCAATGGAACGACTGGCGCTGGCAGCTTGCCCACCGCCTGAACACGCTGGACGATCTGGCTCAGATCATCACCCTGACCCCCGAAGAAATCGAAGGACTGACCGCCGAGAACCGCTTCCGGGTGGACATTACGCCGTACTTCGCCAGCCTGATTGACCCCGATGACCCGCACTGCCCGGTGCGCCGCCAGGTGATTCCCCTGGGGCGCGAGTTGCAGGCGTTCGAGGGCATGATGGAAGACAGCCTGGCCGAAGACCGGCACAGCCCGGTGCCCGGCCTGGTGCACCGCTACCCGGACCGCGTGCTGATGCTGCTGACGACGCAGTGCGCCAGCTATTGCCGCTACTGCACGCGCAGCCGCATTGTCGGCAACCCCGGCGCGAACTTCAGCCGCGCCGAGTTCGACTTGCAGCTTGACTACCTGCGTCGCACACCGCAGGTGCGCGACGTGCTGCTCAGCGGCGGCGACCCGCTCACCCTGGCCCCCAAAGTGCTGGAATACATCCTGTCCAGCCTGCGCGCCATCGAGCACATCGAGATCATCCGCATCGGCAGCCGCGTGCCGGTCTTTCTGCCGCAGCGCATCACCGACGAGTTCGCCGAGATGCTGGGCCGCTACCACCCGCTGTGGCTGAACATTCACGTCAACCACCCCAAGGAGATCACGCCGGAGCTGAGCCGGGCGCTCGACAAGCTGTCCCGCGCGGGCATCCCTCTGGGTAACCAGAGCGTGCTGCTGGCCGGCATCAACGACAGCGTGAACATCCAGCGCGAGCTGGTGCACAAGCTGGTGCGCAACCGCGTGCGCCCCTACTACCTCTACCAGTGCGACCTGGTGAAGGGTGCCGGGCACTTCCGCACGACGGTGGCGAAGGGCATCGAGATCATCGAGGGGCTGCGCGGGCATACCAGCGGCTACGCCGTCCCGACCTATGTCGTAGACGCGCCGGGCGGCGGTGGCAAGATTCCGGTCATGCCCCAGTACCTGATCAGCCAGGCACCGGGCAAGGTCGTGCTGCGCAACTACGAGGGCTACATCACCACCTACGACGAGCCGCTGGACTACGACCCGCACGCCATTGACCACCTCGACCGCCAGGCCGAGCACCGCTCCGAAGCGGGGCAGGTGGGCGTCTCCGGCCTGCTGGACGGGCGGATCAGCGCGCTGAAGCCGGAAGGCTTCGACGAGATTCACCGGCGCGATGGCATCCAGCACCGCCTGAACAGTAATGAGCAGAAATGGCAGCGCTTCCACATGGGCGAGGCGCTGGGCACAGAGCCGCAGGCCGCCCAGCCCGGCAATGGCCACGCGAACGGCGGCAGGCCGAATGGCAGGCGCAACGGCAACGGCAATGGTCACGGGAACGGCAAGCGCCGCAACGGTAAATCGCACCCCAACGGAGAAGCCTAGTCCGATGCGGATCGCAGTCCTGGCTAACCTGAAGAAGAACGCGCCCCGCTGGGAAGGGATGCCCGACGACCAGTGGGACGATCTGGACAGCCCGCGCACCGCCGAGGCCATTGTCGAGGCGCTGTGCAACGGCGGGCATGAAGCCGAGTTCGTCGAGGCGAGCATTCACGCGCCGTATGATGTCATTGAGCGCCTGCGCGCCTACCAGCCGGATTTGTGCTTCAACATCGCCGAGAGTCACTTCGGCGATGGGCGGGAGTCGCAGATTCCGGGCATCCTGGAGATGCTGCGCATCCCCTACACCGGTAGCAAGGTGCTCACCCTGGCGGTGGCCCTCGACAAGCCGACGACCAAGCGCCTGCTGAAGTATCACGGCCTGCCCACGCCGGAGTTCCAGGTCTTTGAGCAGGCCGACGCGCCGCTGGGCGCAGACCTGCTCGACGCGCGCGGCGACCTGCGCTTCCCAATGTTCGTCAAGCCCAGCCGCGAAGGGACGAGCATGGGCATCAGCGCCGAGTGTATTGTGCGCACGGTGGGCGAGCTGCGCGCCCAGGTAGATAAGCAGCTTGATCTCTACCAGCAGCCGATCCTGGTCGAGCGCTACATCGAGGGGCGCGAGATCACGGTGGGCATGGTCGGCAACCTCGACCCGGCAGACCGGCGCATTGCCGAAGGTGCGCTGGCGGACACGCTGCCCGTTGGCCTCACCTTCCTGCCGCCGATGGAGATTGACCTGACCTACTTCGCCCAGTCCGAAGACCAGCTTTACACCAACCGCATCAAGACGGAGTGGGCCGAGACGTTTGACATCTACCTGTGCCCGGCGCAGATTGACGCGGCGCTGGAGCACCGGCTGAAGGTGCTGGCCGGCAACGTCTTCCGCGTGCTGGACTGCAAGGACGTGTCGCGCGTGGACTTCCGCATTGACGGGCAGACTGGCGAGCCGTATATCCTGGAGATCAACCCGCTGCCCGGCCTCAACCCCGACCTGAGCGACCTGTGGCTGCAGGCGCGGGCGGCGGGCTGGAGCTACGACCGGCTGATCAACACCATCGCCGATCTGGCCGCCGAACGGCAGGGCCTCGCCCGGCGAGAAGGGACATGGGTACGGCAGTGATTGGCGTTAAGGAGCGGTTGGCCCACGAGCCGGGCGGTTCGCCGGCGCTGGGCAGCACGTCGCGCGTCCTGGTGATCGAGGCCCATCCCGACGTGCGCGACGCGCTGCGCGTGCTGCTGCAACGGCAGCACACCGCGCCGCTGGAAGTGGTGGGAATACTCGATACGTTGGACAGCCTGCCCGACATCATCGCGCGGCTGCGGCCTGACTTGCTGCTGTTGGACTGGGAGCTTGCGGCGTCGCAAAAGGCCACCCTAGCCGCTATCCGGGCGCGCTTCCCTGGCGTGAACATCCTGGCCCTCAGCGTCAAGCCGGAGATGCGCCAGACGGCGCTGAGCACCGGCGCGGATGCCTTTGTCAGCAAGGGCGAGCCTGCCGACGACCTGTTGCAGGCGCTCGTCGCCCTCACGTAAGTTGCGAGGGGCCCCGCTGAGTGTCCGTCATGTGAAGACCCTATCACCGGCTGTTGACAGCGGGCTGTGCGCACAGCCCGCTGTTGTTTGTGCGCCGGGCCGAGAGTATGCTTGGTGTATCCGGTCTAGCTGATGAGGAGAACAGAGTCATGACGCTTGAAACGGTTGCTCTGGCCCTGGCGATCTTCGGGCTGCGCCTGATCAACAACGCCATCAGCACGGTGCGGCTGGTGGTGCTCAACCGTGACCAACGCCTGCTGGCTACTGTGCTGGCCGTGTTTGAGTCGTTGATTTTTGCTCTCTCGCTCGGCCCGGTGCTGGCCGATCTGAGCAACATCCTCAACCTGGCCGCCTATTGCGGCGGCTATGCCATCGGCGGCTACGTGGGCCAGGTGATCGAGGCGCATTTCGTGACGGCGTTCATGACGGTGAACGTCATCGTGCCCGGTCGCGCGCGCACCATCGCCGACAGCCTGCGCCAGCGCGGGTTTGGCGTCACTGAGACGGTCGGCGAGGGGGCCAGCGGTGTGGTCACGACGTTGCGCAGCGTCGTCAATCGCCAGGACGTGGGCAGCCTGATCAGCGTGGTGCGCCACGAGCACCCCGACGCCTTCGTGACGGTCGAGGAGGCGCGCGCCGTGCAACGGGGGTGGCTGCGCGCGGCCCGCCCTGCGCGTTAAGCGTCTGTCTTGGAGTTGGGCGTTGTGCGGTGAAAGAGACTTCCGAAGTCTTTGAAGACTTCGGAAGTCTGGCTGCGGGCTTGGAAAGGCCCGGACTCTCCCCCCAAATGCGTTGTACGCAAAAGAGCCTGCGCCCCAGTTGGCAACGCAGGCTCTTGTTGTGCCTTGCAAGACGCGGCGATCAGCCGGTGGCCTGCATGGCGGCGTTGAACTCCTCGATGGCCTGCTGGGTGAAGGGGTGGTCGCCCAGGGCCAGAATCAGGTCGAGCGGCAGGGTGACGTGGTGCGCGCCAGCCAGCAGGGTGGCGACGACTTCATCCATCGTCTTGAGGCTGGCGGCCAGCACCTGCGTCTGCGTGCCGGACAGGATGCGCACCATGTCGCGCACGATGGCGATGCCGTCGCCAAGTTGCTTGGTGAGCCGGTTGACATAGGGCGCGACGTACTCGGCATTCACCTGCGCGGCCAGGTAGGCCTGGGCCGGGCTGGCCACCGCCGTGACCAGGCACTCGACGCCGGCCTCGCTAAGCTGGGCGACCAGCCGCATATTCTCCGTCGTGCCCGGAATCTTGATCACCACCTTATCCGGGCGCAGTGCGTGCGCTTCCCAGGCTTGGTCGAGCCGCCCGGCCAGCGAGTCGGCGGTCACCTGGTAGAACACCGGCCCGTCCACCAGGTCCACGATCTCGGCCAGCACTTCCAGGCCGGGGCGGCCCGTCCGTGCGATATGCGTCGGGTTGGTGGTCACTCCCTCGACGAAGCTGAGCTGCAGGGCGCGTTTGATCTCGTCAAGCTGCGCCGAATCCAGAAAAATGCTCATGGTATTGACAAACCCTCACCGTGCGTTGCTGAGAACCTGAGAACCATTATAGCAGATGCCAGGGCACAGCCGAGCAGCGCCCCTGCCAACGGTAGATCTCACGATGGGGGCGAAATGCTTGAACCGCAGAGACGCAGAGGACGCGGAGAAGAACTTAACACCTTCTCTCCATACTATCTTGTCTCTGCGCCCTCTGCGCCTCAGAGACCGTTTGAAAAGGTCTGCAACCCCACCCTAAATCCCTCCCCGCCTGCGGGGAGGGACTTCAAGAGCAGTCCTTTCTCCCTTCCCTCGCTTGCGGGGGAAGGGCCGGGGATGGGAGTAAAGATACCTCTCAAACGGCCTCTCAGCGGTGATCGTTTGCCCCAGAAATGAGATACACCCTTGCCAACTGCCAAAACCGGGCGCACTGACCTGGCGCGCCTGCGCGGACGGCGACTGCTTACCCCTTGATCGCGCCGGCGACCAGCCCGCGCGTGATAAAACGCTCCAGCAGCAAACCCACCGCGATCACGGGCAACACCGCCGTGATTGCCAGCGCCGAGATGTACCACCATTCCACCCCGCGCTGCGTGTTCTGCCCGGCGATGTACACCGGCAGGGTGATCGCCTTGAAGTTGGTCAGCATCAGCGCATACAGGTATTCGTTCCACGAGAAGACGAACGAGAAAATGGACACCGAGGCCAGACCCGGCGCGCTCAGCGGCAACACAATGCGCGTGAAGGCCGTCCAGCGCGAAGCGCCGTCCACGCGGGCGCTCTCTTCCAGGTCTACCGGCAGGCCATCGAAGAAGTCGCGCATGATCCACACGGCGAACGGGATGTTGAACATGGTATAGGCGATGATCAGCCCTACGTGAGTGTCAATCATCCCCAGGTTCGCGTAGGCGATCAGGAACGGCACGACGAACAGGGCTGGTGGCAAGAACCGCTGCGAGATGATCCAGAAGGCGATGTTGTCGTTGTTCCAGTTCAACTTGGGCCAGTGGTAGCGGAAGCGCGACAGCCCGTAGCCGGCCATCGCCCCGATGAACACCGCGCCAGCGGTGGCCCCCGACGCCGCGATCAGGCTGTTGCGGAAGTGACGCCAGGTCACATCGCGCCGCATGTTGAGTAGGTAGTCCCAATGCTCGGTGGTCGGCTCGAAGTCGTAGAAGGGGATGTATTTGGGCAGTCGCAGCACGTCCAGCTGCCGCTTGAACGACGTGGTGCCCAGCCAGTAGAAGGGAAAGAGCACGATAAAGCACCAGAAGATGACTACCGCGTAGAGCAGGATGGATTGGCCCAATGTTCGGCGCTTCATGTCTCTCTCCCCTAAGCGGCGCGCGGCGCGGCGCGACGGGCCACCGCCAGGAAGACAGTGGCAAAGATGATCACCAGCACCAGCAGCACGAACGAGATCGCCGCCGCGTAGCCGTAGTTGCCGAAGGTGAGCGCTGTCTTGTAGATGTACATCGTCAGCGACTCGGTGGCCGACCCCGGCCCGCCGCCGGTGGTCACCACGATCACGTCAATGATCTTGAAGATCTCCAGCCCCCGGATCAGAATGACCGTCACCGAGAGGGGCAGCAGGATGGGAAACGTGATGCGCCAGAACATCTGCCACGACGACGCCCCGTCCACGCGCGCCGCCTCGTAGATGTCGTCGGGGATGGCCTGCATCCCGGCCAGCAAGATCAGCGTCACGAACGGAATCCACTGCCAGCTATCCATTAGCACAATCGAGGCGCGCGCCCAGCTCCCATCGGTCAGCCAGGGGATGATCGGGTCCAGCTTGGAGCCGATCAGCGGCATGTCTGCCCACCAGGTGACCATATGACGCCACAGGTCGGCGATGGGCGAGCGATAGGAGTCGAACATCATGCGCCCGGCGTAGGCCACCACGACGGGCATGGTCATCATCGGCATCAGGAAGATCACCCGCACCACTTTACGCCCGACAAAGCTCTGATTGAGCACCAGGGCCAGCAACATGCCGAATACGAACTGCACGGTCACGCCGACGAAGACGTAGTACATGGTGTTGCGCGCTGCCGTGTGCAGCCGCTGGTCGTCGAGCAGGCGGTCGTAGTTGCGCAGGGTGACGCTGAAGTCCATTCCCAGGAAGCCCGACGGCGCGCTTTCGGTCATCGCGGCCTCGCGCGCGGTGGTCGAGCCGCCGCGCAGGATGTCGGTGAAGCTGATGCCGAGCGACCAAAAGAGGGGAAAGATCGAGAGCGCGAGCAGGACAATGACCGCCGGAGACAGGAAGACGCGCTTCATCACACGGTCTTCGCGGGTGATGTCGGTGACCTCGGCTGGCTTACCCAGCCCGGTTTGCTTCTTGGATCGCGGCAAAGCGCACTCTCCTCTCCGTTACTGCCCAAACAGCCGAAGTGAGTCCACAGGCCGAACCTGCTGCGCTTATTGTAGCACCAAGCGCCACATCGGATGCTGGTGATGTAGCGCCTGGCGCTACCTTACCTGACGCGCGCTGAACGCAAACGCAGCAATGCTAATGCGCCTTGACGATCAAGATCGGTTGCCGCCTGTAGGGGCGGGTTTGCAAACCCGCCCCTACATGACATTTGCGCGTATTACCCGCCTTGAATGTCAAATCTCTTTAGGGGTGTAGGGGCGTATAGCCATACGCCCCTACGAAGAGCATCCACGCGAGTGACCACGTTGTACGCGATCACGAACTGGCTTAGCCCGTCCAGCCGACCGAGCTGCGATACTGGGCAAGCTGGTTCTCGCGGCCCAGGCGATCGGTGATCTCGTTCCACGCGGCGGCAGCGTTGTCCAGCGCTTCCTGGGCGCTGATCTCACCGGCAATGGCGCGGGTGATCTCCACGTCCAGGGTCTGCTGGTACTCTGCGGTGCCGGTAATACGCAGGTCGAGCACGGCGTTCGGATGGGCGATGCCGGTCAGGATAGCGTCCAGGTAGTCCCTGGCGCTTTCCTCGTCGAAGCCGGCCTCGATCCACAGATCAAGGGCCTCGAACTGGCTGTAGCGAGCCGGGTTGATGCCCGTACCGCCGGTGACCGCCAGGACTTTGACCAGTTCAGGCCGGGCCATGAAGGCCGCGAAGTCCAGCGCCGCTTCCTTCACGTCGCTGTCCGCCGCCACGCCGATGACCCAGCCACCGAAGGCGATGAAGGGAGCCGTGTTCACGCCACTTTCGGGCGTCACCCACTCACCCTTCTCGTAGTCCCAGTACTGGTCGCCGCCGGGCAGCGGGGCGAAGCCCACCTGGCCCTTGATCAACGACAGATTCTCGTCAATCGACATCGTGCCGACATCGCCCCAGTCAATGTTGAACACTGACAGGCCGGTCGGGAAGAAGTTACGCGTGTCGGCAACGTCCCAGTTGATCTGCTCCGGCGGGCCGAGCTTCGTGCTCAGCATGAAGTCTTCAAGTGCCTTGACCCAGCCGGGGTTGTTGACCTGGGGGGTCATGTCGTCGCAGCTGAAGAAGAAGCAGGGGTTGCCGGGAATCTTGCCGTAGCCCGCAGCGTGTGAGAAGTAGACGTAGAAGGCTTGCGTGTTGCGCTTCTGCGCTTCCATCACGCCGTAGATGGGGGCCGTCATACCAGCCGTCTCGACTTCCTTGCCATTGAAGAACTCGGCGATGTCGTAGTACTGGCTCCAGCTCACCGGCTCGGCCAGCGGATAGCCGTACTCGGCCTCGAACTCAGCCGCATACTCGCCGCCATCCACCAGGTCCTTGCGGTAGTAGAGCATGTGCGAGTCACCGTCGTACGGCAGGGCGTAGATCGTGTCGCCCCAGGCGATGATGCGCTCGCGGTAGAGCGGGATGACATCGTCCATGTCCACCTTATCCAGGATTTCCTGGGGGATCGGCTCCAGATAGCCGGGAGCCATGTAGTCGCCCGACCAGGGGGCGGGGAAGACCAGCATGTCGTAGGCGCCGGAGCCGGTCGAGAGGGCCGTGATCGTCTTCTCGAACAGGTCGCCCCAGGCGAACTGCTGCAACTCGACCTCACCGCCGGTCAGCGCTTCCCATTCGGGGGCGTAGTCTTCGATCGGGCCGCCGATGGAGCGCCCTTCTTGGGTCACCACCACCACCTTCTGGCCCTGGAACGGCTTGTCACCCTGGGCCATGGAGGTGGGCACGACACCCACGACCAGGGCCGCGATGATCAACAGTACGAGCAGTTTCTTGTTCATAAAGCTACCTCCACCAGACTAACTAGCGAAAGAAACCCTAGGACGAGCCGACAAGCTGTGTGCGAGGTTCCGATCCCGCCTTCCTCCTTTCTGTGCTCTGCCGTCGTTGTGGATGGCAAGTGTGGCAACGATGTAGGGGTACTTTTGGCGCACCACCACGAAAGAAATCTTCTCTGCAAAACGCCCCGTAATCAGCTATCACTCTCTCTGCTAGATACAACCTCTGAGCCTACAATCCCTCATACCAGCACAACCTCTTGCAGGACCGACTCCCGAAGCTCTTCCCGCAGGGCACTCTTAGACACCTCATCCACTTTCCGCTGAAGTTGTTCCTCCAAGAACAGGGCCAACCCTACCAGGTCGAACAGGTCTGCGTTGTCATCGAAATCCACCAAGATGTCAATATCGCTAGCTTCACTCTGCTGTGCTCGCACGAAAGAGCCGAAAAGCCCGATCTCCCTCACCCGGTATCGTGCAGATAACTCCGGCTTCAGCTTCCCTAAGAGTACCAGAAGCTGCTCTGTGTCCATAGGCAGCATTAGGAGAGGCTTTCTTCTAACGGCTGGATCGCGGCTTGTTCCTCACAATCCAGTATACAGCGAAACGTTTTCCCCTGTGAAACGTCCTCCTGGCGCTGCTATCCTTTGCGCGCCCCGCTCTTGCCGTGCAGCGACTAGCCCTTAGGCACCAGCACCACTCCCTGGTTTAGCACCTGGGGATCGAAGTGCTGCTCGACCAGCGCCTGCCGGTCGCCCGGCGCGCGGACGCGCACCAGCTCAACCTCGAAGCGCGTCCGGTCGCCGCGATGCAGGGCGTGATAGTATTCGACGGGCGTGCCGTCGCTCAGGTAGCTTACGCTGTCGAGCAGGATCAGCGGCGCGCCTTTCTTCACCTGCAGCATCTCGGCCTCGACCTCGTTGGCGGCCACCGCCTCTACCGTGCGGTGCCCGCGCGCGATGACGATGCCGCACGCCTCGTCCAGGAAGGCGTACAAGGATCGCCGGGAGAGGTCAACCTCCAGCAGGGCCGGGCAGACAGCGTGCGGGATGTAGGTGGTGACAAGCTGGATGGGTTCGTCCTGGACGAAACGCAGGCGTTCGATAACGATGACCGGCGTTTCGGGCGCGATGCCCAGCCGCTCGGCGATGCGGCGGCTGGCTGGGGCGACTTCCTGGCACAGGACGCGCGCCGTCGGGGTGTAGCCCTGCTCCACCATGTCCTGGTAGAAGCCAGTCAGCTTTTGCACCAGGCTCTCGGTGATCTTGGGTGGGGCGGCGTAGGTGCCCTTGCCCTTCAGGCGCGTCACCAGGCCGTGCTGGGCCAGGTCGTTGAGTGCCTGGCGGATCACCGGGCGGCTGACGGCGAACATCTGGCAAAGCTCCGGCTCGCTCGGCAGGCGGTCGCCGGGCTGCCAGGTGCCCGCCTGGAGGTGCTCGCGCAAGGCATTGCGCACCTGGATATGGTAGGGAATGCCATTGGTGCGGTTAATTGAGAAATCCAAAGTCATGGCTTGTTATCTTGTCATTACAAGTGCTTATGCTGTATTATAGACTAACCTGATGCGGCTTGCAACTGGTTGCTGGGGGGTGCACGAACAACCTGTTGCCAGGGGAAGTTCAGGAATGCTCGCTGAAGGCCTCCCCCCTCAGTCCCCCCTCCAGCAGAGCTAGAGGGGGGACGATCTGGCAGGCGGTTCTCCCCTTCCCCTGGCTTTGCTGGGGGAAGGGGCCGGGGGATAGGGGCGTTCTGGCGATTGCCTGACAACTTGTTCGTGGACCCTTGCTGGGGGCGAGGTTCTCTGCACTGATGTTCTGCTGGCTGCACGACCGTCGAGGCACGTCCAGGCTGCTGAGCGCGGCGAAGAGGGGGATCGGATGACATTCCGTGTGCTGGTCACCGCGCGGTCGTTCTGCACGACGGACGGGCCGCACCATGAATACCTGAGCAGGAATGGTTGCGCCGTTGATCTGCGCTCGCCCGATCACCCATTGAACGCGGCGGAACTGGCCGCGCTCATCCCCGGCTACGACGGCGTGATCCTGGGGCTGGACGCCTGCGACTCCTCGGTGATCGCCGCCGCCGACCGGCTGCGCGTCATCTCGCGCTACGGGGCCGGCTACGACAAGGTGGATATTGAGGCGGCGACCGCGCGCGGCATCGCCGTGACGACCACGCCCGGCGCCAACCGCATCGCCGTCGCGGAACTGGCCATCGGGCTGATCTTCAGCCTGGCCCGGCGCATCCCCCAGGTGGCCGCCAACGCCCGTAGTGGCGTCTGGGCGCGGGCGCAGGGCTGGGAACTGGCCGGCAAGACGCTCGGCCTGATCGGGCTGGGGGCGATTGGCCGCGAGGTGGCCCTGCGTGCCGTCGCGCTGGGGATGCGCGTGGTGGCCTACGACCCGTATGTGAAGAGCGAAGTGGAGGGCGTTCGCCTGGTGGACCTTGACACGCTGCTGAAGCAGGCGCACATCGTCTCGCTGCACTGCGCGGTGACGCCCGAAACGGAGAACCTGATCAACGCCGAACGCATCGCCCGGATGCGCGACGGGGCCTATCTGGTCAACACGGCGCGCGGCGAGTTGGTGGACGAGGTGGCGCTGCACGACGCGCTCGTTTCCGGCAAGCTGGCCGGCGCGGCGAGCGATGTCTTCCGCCACGAGCCGCCCGCAGGCAGCCCGCTGCTGGCGCTGGACAACTTCATCGCCACGTTGCACATGGGCAGCACCACCACCGAATCTGTTCTGCGCATGGCCTTCATGTCCGCGCAGAACCTGGTCGCCGTGCTGAACGGCGAGCCATGCGAGTTTGTGCTCAACCCCGCCGCTCTGAAATGAGGATGTGATTGATGACCGCCTACATGTCCCCCTTCACCCATCTGGTCAACCTGGAAGACGGCACGATCCCCACTGCGCCGCTGGTGCAGCAGCGCCGCCTGTCCGACATGCGCGGGCTGTTCGCTGACCCCGCCGCCGAGTACGCGCTGATGAGCGCCAATCCGCTGATCTACGAGGTCTACGAGGCGGCGCAGAACCCGAAGGAAGCCGGGCACCTGCTCTACTCGACGACGATCATCCGCCCTGGCAAAGTCGGCGACGAGTATTTCATGACTAAGGGGCACTACCATGCTAAGGGGGAGTGCGCCGAGCTATATTATGGGCTGCTGGGCGAGGGCTACCTGTTGCTCCAGACGCCGGAGGGCGAAGTGAGCCTGCAGCGCATCGTGCCCGGCGCGGCGGCCTACGTCCCGCCCTACTGGGGCCACCGCACGATCAACACGGGGACGGAGAACTTCGTCTTCCTGGCCGTCTACCCGGCGGACGCGGGCTACGACTACAAGACCATCGCTGAGCGCGGCTTCGCCTCGATCCTGGTCGAGCGCGACGGCGTGCCGGTGCTGGCGCCCAACCCGCGCTACGGGTAGCGGGGAGCGGGGGGACGGAGATCAGACTTCCGAAGTCTCGCAGACTTCGGAAGTCTACAAGGGCGCAGCAGAGCAGCGCCCCTACGTGCACGGCACCTGATCTCATGGGCTGTAGGAAGGGGGGATCATGTTCGCAGGCAATGTGCAGGGCTTTCAGCATCTCGGCTTGCCGGTGACCAACATCGCCCGCTCGCGCGAATTCTACGAGCGGCTGGGCTTCCGCGCTGTCTTTGAGACGACGCTGCCCGCCGAGGGCGGCGCGATCCAGGTGGCCATGCTGGACTTGAACGGGTTCATCCTGGAACTGTATCAGTTGGCGGGCGCGGATCGGGCGGAGATCGCGGCGCGCGGCGACGGGCATGTGGATCACCTGGCGCTCAACGTGGCTGACATCGAACAGGCGTGGGAAGCGGCGCGCGCCGCCGGGCTGACTCCGCTCGAAGAAGCGCCCATGTACCTGCCGTTCTGGGGCAAGGGCTGCAAATACTTCACCGTGCGCGGGCCGGATGGCGAAAAGGTCGAGTTCAACCAGATTTTAGGCTGATGGGGCAGGCTGTTTGTGAAGGGGGACACCCATGACAAAATACATTATTGCGCATGATTTAGGCACCACCGGCAACAAGGCCACTTTGTACGACGCCGATGGCGCGTTGGTCGGCAGCGCGTTCTATGGGTATGGCACCGAGTTCGCGCACACCGGCTGGGCGGAGCAGAACCCGGAAGACTGGTGGCGCGCCGTCTGCGCCTCCACGCAGGAACTGCTGCGCCAGACGAAAGTCCGCCCGGCGGACGTGGCGGTGGTCACCTTCAGCGGGCAGATGATGGGCGCGGTGCCGCTCGACCGCGCGGCGCGCCCGCTGCGCAACGCCATCATCTGGGCGGATCAGCGCGCCGTGCCGCAGGAACGCTGGCTCGGCGAGCGCATTGACCCGGCAGACGTGTACCGCATCACCGGGCACCGGCTCAGCGCGTCCTACTCGCTGAGCAAGATTCTGTGGCTGCGCGACAACCAGCCGGACGTGTACCACGCGACCTACAAGTTCGTCCACGCCAAAGATGCCATCGTCGCCCGGCTGACGGGGAACTTCGTCACCGAGCCGACCGACGCCTCCGGCATGAACCTCTACGACCTGGACTCCTGGGACTGGTCGGCGCGCATCATCGAGGCTGCGGGGCTGGACGCGGACAAGCTGCCCGCGCTGCGCCGCTCGATTGACGTGGTGGGCGAGGTGCTGCCCCAGGTCGCCGAGGAAGTGGGGCTGCCCGCCGGGACGCCGGTGGTCATCGGTGGCGGCGACGGCATGTGCGCGGGCGCGGGCGCGGGCGTGGTGGACGAGGGCGCGGCCTACAACTACGTCGGCTCGTCGTCGTGGATCGCGCTGGCGACGCGCCAGCCCATCTACGATGCGGGCTACCGCACCTTCACCTGGGCGCACCTGGTGCCGGGCATGTACAGCCCGTGCGGCACGATGCAGATGGCCGGCGGCTCGTACCAGTGGACGCGCGATCAACTTGCCCCATTGGAGCGCGAGGCGGCGGGCGCGCTGGGCCTCAGCGCCTACGAATTAATGAACCTCAACGCGCAGAAGTCGCCGCCCGGCGCGAACGGCCTGGTCTTCCTGCCCTACCTGCTCGGCGAGCGCAGCCCGCGCTGGAATCCCCGCGCGCGCGGCGCGTTCATCGGCCTGACGGTGCGTCACACGCGCGGCGACATGGTGCGCGCCGTGCTGGAGGGCGTGACCATGAACCTGCGCGTCATCCTGGAGGCGTTCACGTCGCAGGGAGCGCGCATTGATGCCATGCGCGTCATCGGCGGCGGGGCGCGCGGGCGCTTCTGGAACCAGCTCATGGCCGACATCTATGGCGTGCCGGTGCAGCGCCTGGCCATCCTTGAAGAGGCGACTTCGATGGGCGCGGCGCTGGCCGGCGGCATCGGCGTGGGGCTGTACAGGGACTTCAGCATGAGCCAGACGATGAACGCCATCGCTGAGACCTTCCAGCCCGACCCGGCGGCGCAGGCGGCCTACGCTAAAGTCTTCCCGATCTTCGAGGCGGCCTACCACGCGCTGCTGCCCATTTACGACCAGATCGCCGAGGCGGGGCTGTGAGCGAATCGTCGCTGATCCAGACGGTGACCGGGCCGCTGCTCGCCGCCGACGTGACCCTGGCCGACGGGCACGCCCATGTCTGGATTCAGCCGCCGGACGGCGCGGACCCGGCGGCGCGGCTCGACCTGCACGACGAAGCGGCCATCCGCGCCGAACTGAGCGACTTCCGCGCAGCGGGCGGGACGCTGCTGGTGGATTGCCAGCCCGGTGAGGCCGGGCGCGACGCGCGGGCGCTGGCCCGCCTCTCCGCCGCGACGGGCGTGCAGATCACGGCGACGACCGGCGCGCACCAGCGCAGGTACTACGCGCCGGACTGCTGGCTGTGGTCGGCTTCCGCCGAGGACGCCGCCGCGTACTTCGTCGAGGAACTGACTGTCGGGACGCGCGAGTCCGGCGGGGCGGTGCGCGCGGCGACGATCAAGATCGGCTACGAGGGCGTCATCGCGGGGCAGACGCGCGTCCTGATGGAGGCTGCCGCCGAAGCGTCGCGGCAGACGGGCGCGCTGATCCTGTTCCACACCGAGCGCGGGGCCAACGTTGAGGCGCTGCCCCCCTTCTTCGCCGGGCAGGACGTGCCGGCGGAGCGGCTGTACCTCTGCCACGTGGACAAGCGGCCCGATGTTGGGTTGCACCGCGAGTTGGCCCAGGCGGGCGCGCTGCTCGGCTATGACACGTTCGCCCGCCCCAAGTACGACCCCGACCGCACGACATGGCCGCTGCTGGCCGCGCTGGTCGCCGACGGCCTGGGCAGTCACATCGCCATCTGCCTGGACATGGCCCTGGCTGAAATGTGGCGGCACTACGGCGGCGGGCCGGGACTGTTGTTCCTGCCGGAGCAGATCGTGCCGCGCCTGCGCGCGCTGGGTCTGCCCGCTTCCACTATCCGCGACCTCACGGGAGGCAACATCGCCCGGCGGCTGGTCTGGCGTGCGCCGGGTGCAGAGGAGAGTTTATGACTGACCAGGCCCACGTCCTCGTCCCGCGCCGCGTGCCGACGATGTACTTCATCGGCGTGACCACGCGCCAGTCGTCCATCATGAAGGTGTTCCCCCGCTGGTCGGACGTGCTGGGGTTGGGCGCGGAGATTGACGGCTACGACGCGCCGCTGCACGCCCCGGCAGAGCACTACCGGGCCATTGTCGAGCACATCAAGCACGATCCGCTCTCGATGGGCGCGCTGGTCACGACGCACAAGATTGACCTGCTGGAGGCGACGCGCGACCTGTTCGACTATCTGGACCCCTACGCCAAGCTCTGCGGCGAGATTTCGTGCATCTCCAAGCGCGATGGCAAACTGCGCGGCCATGCCAAAGACCCGATCACGTCCGGGCTGGCCTGGGAAGCGTTCGTCGAGCCGGGCTATTGGGGGCGCAGCGGCGGGCATGTGCTCTGCCTGGGCGCGGGCGGCTCCGCGGTGGCGATCAGCGTCTACCTGGCCGAGCGCCCCGACGCCGCCGACCGCCCGGCCAGGTTCATCGCCGTCAACCGCAGCAAGCCGCGCCTGACCGAACTGCGCAGGATTCACGAGCGGCTCCAGAGCGACATCGCCTTCGAGTATGTGGTCAACGAAGACCCGCGCGCCAACGACGCGCTGATGGCCGCGCTGCCGCCCGGCTCGATGGTCATCAACGCGACAGGCATGGGCAAGGATCGCCCCGGCTCGCCGATCACCGATGACGGGCTGTTCCCGCTGAACGGCATCGCCTGGGAACTGAACTATCGCGGCGCGCTGGACTTCATGCACCAGGCGCTGCGCCAGCGCGAGTCGCGCGGGGTGAAGGTCGAAGACGGGTGGGTGTACTTCCTGCATGGCTGGAGCCAGGTTGTCGCCGAGGTCTTCGACGTGACGCTGACTCCCGCCCTGTTCGCCGAACTGGATCGCGCGGCGGCGTCAATCCGTTCTTAGACCTCACCCCTGCACCCCTCTCCCTCAACGAGGTGAGGGGAAACCCTGTGCCTTGCTCCCCCTCTCCACCACGTGGAGAGGGGGCCGGGGGGTGAGGCTTTCAGACTTAGCTGCGTCACACGAGTGAGGAGAGGGAGTGATCATGGCTCGTTTTGATCGCCTGACCGTGCTCAACACGGTGCTGGACGATGGGCTGGTGCCGCTGTTCTATCACAGCGACCTGGAGACGGCCAAGAGGGTCGCCGGGGCGCTGGCCGCCGGCGGCGGGCGCGTGCTGGAGTTCACCAATCGCGGCGACTTCGCCATCGAGGTCTTCAGCCCGCTGGTCAGGCACTGCGCCCAGGTGTACCCGGCTCTGATCATCGGCGTTGGCTCGGTCGAGGATGCGCCGACGGCGGCGATGTACATCGCGCATGGCGCGAACTTCGTCGTCGGGCCGAACTTCAACGAGGAAGTCGCCCGGCTGTGCAACCGGCGCAAGATCGCCTACATCCCCGGCTGCGGGACGGTCAACGAGATCACCCGCGCCGAGGAGTGGGGCGCGGAGATCGTCAAGGCGTTCCCCGGCACGGCAGCCGGCGGGCCGGGCTTCATCAAAGACGTGCGCGGGCCGCGCCCCTGGTCGCGCATCATGCCGACCGGCGGCGTCAGCCCCGAAGAGGCCAACCTGCGCGGCTGGTTCTCCGCCGGAGCCGCCTGCGTGGGCATGGGCAGCCAGCTGGTGCGTAACGAGTGGGTGAAGGCGGGCGACTTCGACGCCATTACTGAGACCGTCAAGCGGACGCTGGCCTTGATCCGCCAGATTCGTGCCGAAGTATAGCAAGGGGAGAGGTGACTGATGACTGATCTGAAGCAACTGGTCGAGAAGGCCAAACAAAGCGAACTGTTCACCGCGCCGCGCCTGGAGGCAGACCTGGGTGTTTTCCTGGGCGAACAGGCCGCGCGCATCCGGTCGCTGGCGGCAGAAGCCGTCGAAAGCGAGGTACAGCATATTTATTTCGTGGGCAGCGGCGGGTCGTGGGCCAATATGTACTCTGGCGCGTACCTGATGGGGCGCTTCACCACCATCCCCGCCGACGCCCTGACCGGCTACGAGCTGATCTGGCGCGATCCGGCCCGCCTGGGGCCGGACTCCTGGGTCTTCCTGACGACCTATTCCGGCAACACGGAAGATACCGTCGCCGCGCTGCGCCACGCCAAAAGCAAAGGCGCGCGCACCATCGCCATCGCCAGGCGGCGCGAGAGCACGGTCAAGCGCGAGGCCGATGTGCTGATTGACTACGACTCAACGGCGCTGTACATCCTGCCGCTGGCGACGGTGTACCTCTTCGCGCTGGAAGTGGCGCGTCTGCAAGGGAACGCGGCGGTCGCCCCGGTCATGGAGGGGCTGCTGGCGCTGCCGCCCGTGCTGGGCCGCGTCTACCGCGAGAGCGAAGCGCGCGCCGCCGCCCTCAGCGAGCAGTTCGCCGACTCGACGCTGCTCTACACGGTCGCCGCCGGGCCGCTCTACGGCCTGGCCTACAAGTTCGCCCTGACCGTGTTCATGGAGAACATTCGCATTCACGGCTCGGTGATCGCCAGCGACGAGTTTCGCCAGGGGCCGGTCGAGGCGCTCGACCGCCAGGGGATGGACATGGTTTTTCTGCTGGGCACGGACGAGTCGCGGGCCATGACGCAGCGCGTGCTGGACACGGTGCGCGCCCGCCCGAACGTGCGCACCATCGCCTACGACATGGCCGACTACCCGGATGTGCACCCGCTGCTGGCCCCCTTCGTGCTGCTCATCCCGATGCAATGGTTCGTGGTCTATGCGGCGCTGCGGGCGGGCATTCACGACCTGGACGAGCGCGTCTTCATGGGGCGCGGCGTCCTGGCGACGGGCGGGGCGACCTGGCCGTAAAGGGCGGTGATTGGTTGTTGGTTGTCAGTGATCGGTGATCAGTGCTCGGTTGCCGGTCGGTAATGATCGCGAAGAGAGACTTCCGAAGTCTTCGGAGACTTCGGAAGTCTGCTTTCTGGCACTTGGGCGCGGCGATAGGGGCGCTTGCTCTGCCGCGCCCGACGCCTCACAGGCTGACCACGCCCGCAGTCAGCGTCTGGCCGGGCAGCGGCTTGAAACTGAGCGTGAGCTTTCCTCCCGGCACAGACTACGCGCCGTCGCGCTTGCGCGTGTAGCGGCTGATGAAGCTGTACGGTGAGGGCAGCCCGATGGCGCTGGCCTGGTCCAGGCGGGCCAGTTCGTCGGGCAACAGCGCCCAGCCGACGCTGCCCAGGTTCTGCTCAAGCTGCTCCGGCGTGCGCGCGCCGAAGATCGGCGCAGTGACGCCCGGCTGGCACAGCACCCAGTTGAGCGCGATCTGAGCGGGAGTCCTGCCGATTTCCTCGCTGAGCGCCCACAACGTGTCAATGATCTGCCAGGTGCGCTCGGTCTCGCGCTGTTCGGGCAGGTCGTCCCAGCGGTCGGCACGCCCCACGCGGCTGTCGGAGGGCGGGGGGGCGTCGCGGCGGTATTTGCCGGTCAGCCAGCCGCCGCCCAGCGGCGACCAGGCGATGACGCCGACGCCCTGCTCGCGGCATAGCGGAAGTAGCTCCCATTCGGTGCTGCGCACGAGCAGGCTGTACTCCGGCTGCAGGCAGTCGAAGCGCACCCAGCCGCGCATTTCGCTGAGCATGAGCGCGCGCATAAGCTGCGACGGCGTGTAGTTCGACGCACCGAGGTAGCGCACCTTGCCAGCGCGCACCAGGTCATCGAGCGCGCGCAGCGTCTCGTCGAGCGGGGTGGAGGCGTCCCAGCAGTGCACCTGATACAGGTCAATATAGTCGGTTTTCAGACGGCGCAGGCTGGCCTCGACCTGGGTGAGGAGGTGCTTGCGCGACAGGCCGGTGTCGTTGGGGCCGTCGCCGACGGGAAAGAAGACTTTGGTGGCGATGACCAGCCGCGAGCGATCCGGCTGCTGAGTGAGCCAGTTGCCGAGCATGGTCTCGGACTGGCCCTCGTTGTAGATATTCGACGTGTCGAAAAAGTTGCCGCCGGCGTCCACAAACATGCTGGCCATGCGGTGCGCCGTCGGCTCGTCAGCGCCCCAGCCGAAAGTCTGCGTGCCCATGCATAGCTCGGACACTTTCAGGCCGGTCCGTCCCAAGAAGCGATAGTCCATAGCTCCCCTCCTCAAAGCAGTTGCGGGCGGCGCGTTGGGCGTGGATTATACCCGCAACCGGGCGAACGGTCACGCTGGGGCGAGATATGGGGGCGTGCAAACCTGTCGGGTAGGGGCGCGGCAGAGCAGCGCCCTGGTTTACCTCACCCCCGCTCGGCGCTGACGCGCCTCGCCGCCCCCTCTCCGCCGGCGGAGAGGGGGCAAGCCGAGCGCAGCGAGGCTGGGGGTG
>Ga0334890_1001373_pt1 | contig 32807 bp, 24 predicted proteins | sample GraSluR1_MG_3_FD_207220 | JGI IMG/M metagenome (GOLD analysis project Ga0334890, IMG submission 207220) | Sludge microbial communities from methane-producing bioreactor in Wageningen University, Netherlands - Granular Sludge_31_08-R1 | ecosystem: Engineered > Bioreactor > Anaerobic >... | reverse complement strand
GACATCGAATACACCGTCAACATCAATGAGAACGGCGAACCGCGCATCAACCTGCTGCAGTGCCGGCCCCTGCAGACCCGCGGGCTCGGCGAGGCGGTCGAGATGCCCACCGAGGTGGACTCCCGGCGGGCGCTGTTCGAATCCAGCGGAAGCTTCATGGGCGGCAATGTGCGCCTGCCGATCGACCATGTGGTGATGGTTCGTCCCGACACCTATCTGGAGTTGGGTCAGCAGGATCGCTATGCCGTGGCCCGCGGCATGGGCCTGGTGAACAAGCTGCTGGCCCCCGACTCGTTCATGATCATGGCTCCCGGACGCTGGGGCACCACCTCTCCGTCGCTGGGCATCCCGGTGCATTTTACCGAGATCAGCAATGCGGCGGCCATGGTGGAATTCACCTATCCGGCGGGCGGCTTCGTCCCCGAACTGTCCCAGGGCAGCCATTTCTTCCAGGACCTGGTGGAATCGGGCATCTTCTACGTGGCGATCTTCGATCAGCGCCCCGACGTGTCGTTCCATCCGGAGCTGGTGACCGACCGGCCCAACCGGCTGGCCGACCTGGTGCCCGACCTGGCCGGCCTGTCGAATGTGCTGCATGTGGCCCGGTTCGACGAGCTGGTGCTCTACTCCGATATCGCCTCGCAACGGGTCGTCTGCTGCTGACCGGTCCGGCCGGCCGGGCGAATCGTGCAACCCCGCGACAACTGTGCGGAATCGTCGTATGTTCACTATGTGACCAACAAAAGCGTGTATGTTACTTCCCCCGATGGGCTAGGCGGCAAGAGCGCCATCGCCCTGTGCCTCATCGAGGCCCTCTCACGTCAGATGGATTCCGTCGGTGTCTTCCGCCCGATGGTCCGCGATGACAACGACGAAGTTGCCAAGGCACTGCTGGCACATTCGGGTATCGACCAGACCTACGAAGAGACCATCGGCGTGCTCACCGACGCTGCGCTGGACGATCCCGAGGCTGCGCTGAGCGAAATCATCTCGAAGTACGGAGCGCTGCAGGACCGTTTCGACACGGTCGTCGTGGTCGGCAGTGACTACATCGGTGCGGCATCGCCGACCGAGCTGGCCTTCAATGCCCGGGTGGCGGCGAACCTTAACTCCCCGGTGCTGCTGGTGGTGAGCGGACGCGATCGCACTCCCGAGGAGGTGGCCGCCTCGGTGGAGCACGCCACCAAACAGTTCGAGGACCTGCACAATCATGTGATCGGCGTGATCGCCAACCGCGTCGACCCGGTCTCGATCGACCAGGTTCGTGCCGAACTGGGCACGCTGGGGCTCAGCTTCTGCGCGGCGCTGCCCGAGAACGAGTTGCTGCGCGCCCCCAGCGTGCGGGCTCAGTTCCGGGCTCTGGGTGCGAAGCTCCTGATGGGCGACGAATCAGCGCTCGACCGCGAATCGCTGGGCACCGTGGTGGCCGGCATGACGCTGCCCAATGTCCTGACCCGCCTCGAGCCGGAGTGCTCGATCGTGACGGCGTCCGACCGCACCGACCTGCTGCCCGGTCTGCTGGCCGCGCACAGCTCCGACAGCTTCCCGAACCTGGCGGCGATCTTCCTGACCGGCGGCTATCCGCTGCCCGATTCGATCCGCAAGCTGCTCGAGGGCCTGAAGGTTCAGGTACCGATCGGGTTGGTCCAGCGCGGCACCTTCTGGACGGCATCCAAATTGCATGATCTCAAGGGCTCGGTGATGAGTTCACCTCGCAAGCATGCCGAAGCCCTACGCCTGTTCCACGAGAATGTGGACGAAGCAGCCCTGCTGAACGCCCTGGACGTCAAAACTGCGGCCCTGCGCACCCCTCGCATGTTCGAATACCAGATCATGCAGAAGGCTCGCAGCGACAAGAAGACCATCGTGCTGCCCGAGGCCGAGGATCCCCGCATCTTGGAGGCCACCTCGATCCTGCTGCGCCGCGGCGTCGCCAATCTGGTGCTGCTCGGTGAAGAGGACAAGGTGCGCGCCGACGCCACCGCGCTGGGCTTCGACATCACCGGCGCCCGCGTCCAGTCGATGCACGACCCGCAGCTGGCCGATCAGTTCGCGGCGAAGTACGCCGAGCTGCGCGCCAAGAAGGGCGTCACCATCGAGCAGGCCCGGGAGAAGATGACCGACCCGTCCTACTTCGGGACGATGATGGTCTATCTGGGCATGGCCGACGGCATGGTCTCCGGCGCCACCCACACCACGGCGAACACCATTCGTCCGGCCCTCGAGTTCATCAAGACCAAGCCGGGCGTCAAAGTGGTCTCCGGCTCGTTCCTGATGTGCATGCCCGAGCAGGTGCTCGTCTTCGCCGACTGTGCCGTGAACCCGAACCCCAACCCCGAGCAGCTGGCGACCATCGCGATCAGCACGGCGGCAACGGCGAAGGCCTTCGACATCGAGCCGCGAGTCGCAATGCTGTCCTACTCGACCGGGACGTCGGGTTCGGGTGAGGACGTGGATGCCGTGGCCGCTGCGACCGAGCTGGTCAAGCAGACCAACCCCGATTTCGCGGTGGACGGCCCGATCCAGTTCGATGCCGCGATGGACCCGGTGGTCGGTAAGTCGAAGATGCCCGGCTCCAAGGTGGCAGGTCAGGCGACGGTCTTCATCTTCCCCGATCTGAACACCGGCAACAACACCTACAAGGCTGTGCAGCGCACCTCCGGAGCGATCGCGATCGGCCCGGTGCTGCAGGGCCTCAACAAGCCGGTCAACGATCTCTCGCGTGGCGCTCTGGTGGCTGACATCGTCAACACCGTCGCGATCACCGCGATCCAGGCACAGACCGGAATCTGATCCCGCCCACTTGGGCGATTCCAGGGGCCGGGCGGCGATCTGCTGCCCGACCCCTGCTGCCTGTCGTGGTGCCCGCAAGCGCTGCGCTGGAGGTTATCCGCGCCCTCGGGGTGAAAGAATGGCGCTCGTGTCCGAGGAACCGACGGCTGTCTACGGCCGGGCCGCGAACGACGAGACCACCGCAGTGCGGGGGCCTGCCCGCGCCGCGCCCGAATCGGCAGCCGACCCGGCCAGATCCGGCGCCGGCGATGATCCGGTGGCCCGGTCGATCAGCCCGGGAACCGGCGACGATCCGCAAACCGGCCCGGCCCGGTCCGACGCAGCCAGCCCCGCGGACGCAGGCTCGTCCGCAACACCGCAGGCGACCCCGGCCAAGCCACCCCGCTTCTATGCCCTGGACGCCTTCCGCGGGCTGACCATCGCCTTGATGGTCTTCGTCAACTGGCCCGGCAACTGGTACCTGCCCGGGGCCTTCGGGCACAGCGAGTGGAGCGGCCTGACACTGGCCGACACGGTCTTCCCGGGCTTCCTGGTCGCCATGGGCACCGCGATGCCCTACGCCACCCGCACAAGCTGGCGCAATGCACTGGGGCGCACATTCAAGCTGTTCATGCTCGGCTGCGTGCTGGTCTCCTACAAGTACATGGTCCCGATGGACATCTATCCGGCGGGCATCCTGCAGATGACCGCGATCGCCTACCTGCTCGTCTGGCTGGTCACCCGCACGCCCCGCTACGTGCAGTGGTCGATCATGGCTGTCTTCTTCCTCGGCATCACCGCGGCCTGGCTGTGGTACTCACCTGCCGGTGTACCGGCAGGATCCTTCACTCAGGATGCCAATCTGGCCGACTGGTTCGACACCACCGTGCTGGGCATCGGAGCCAATCCGGAGAATCCGCACGGCTGGATACAGGCTGCCAGCTCGGTCTATATCGGCTACCTCGCCGGGGAGATCTCGCGGGCGACGAGCGGTCTGCGCAGAATCGGCTGGCTCGCGACGCTGGGCGCCGGCACGCTGATACTCGGCGTCGTGCTCGCCGTCGTCATCCCACTGAACAAGTACCTGTGGACGCCCAGCTTCGTCCTGGTGACCGGCGGCATCGCCGTACTGGAGCTGGTGCTGCTCGCGCTCATCATTCCGGCGAGCAGCAAGGGTGGTCTGCTGCGTCCACTGGTGGTGCTCGGCGGTCATGCGATCGTGGTCTATGCGTTCTCCGAGACCATCGTCGGGCGAGCACACAATGTCTGGTTGTGGCCCTACTGGGAACCGCTGGTGACCGAGCGTTTCGGTGAGCTATTCGCCGGTGCCTTGTTCCCCGCCGTCGCCGTGCTGTCCTGTTTCGCACTGGCCTATGCGATGGAGAAGCTGAACATTCATGTCCGCCTGTAGCACGCATATTGTCGCAAGAGGCGCCCGCCGCGCTCGGGCTGTAAAGTGAAGTGGCGTTGCACGTATCAGCAAGGGGGCCCTTACCATCATGTCCAAGCCGATCCTCGTCCTGAATTGTGGGTCAAGTTCGATCAAATACCAGATGATCGACGTCGAGAGCGAAGAACTGCTAGCCAAGGGCATCGTGCAGCGCATCGCGACCGGCACCACCGGCACAGTTGATCACGAAGTGCTGGTCGGCGAGATCGGCGAACACCACGTCGACCAACTGCTCGACGACCACGAGACTGCACTGGCCACCGTTTTCGGTCTTTTCGATGAGCACGGCCCCGACCTGACATCGACCATCGCTGTGGCCCATCGCGCCGTGCACGGCGGTGACAAGTTCGCCGATCCCACCCTGGTCACCGACGAAGTCGTCGATACCCTGCGCGAGCTGTCGCCGCTGGCTCCGCTGCACAACCCTGCAGGCATCTCCGGCATCGAAGCGGCCCGCAAGCTGCTGCCCGATGTTCCGCACGTCGGCATCTTCGACACCGCCTTCTTCGCCCGGCTCCCAGCCGAGGCCTACACCTACGCGATTGACGTCGACCTGGCCAAGCGCACCCGGATCCGCAAGTACGGTTTCCACGGCACCTCGCACCAGTTCGTCAGCCAGGAAGTGGCCAAGCTGCTCGGACGCGATGACCTCAAGCAGATCGTCTGCCATCTCGGCAACGGAGCATCCGTGTCGGCCGTCGACTCCGGCCACGCGATCGAGACGTCGATGGGCCTGACCCCGCTCGCCGGTCTGGTGATGGGCACCCGCTCCGGTGACATCGACCCCGGCATCGTCGGCTATCTGAACCGCGAGCTCGGCCTGAGCTGCGCCGAGATCGACGACGAACTCAACAAGCGCTCCGGCATGCTCGGGCTGACCGGTCATACCGACATGCGCGACGTCGAGGCCGCGATCAACGCCGGCGACGAGCAGGCGCGGCTCGGGCTGGATGTCTACATTCATCGCCTCGTCTTCTACATCGGTGGCTATGCCGCCCTGCTGGGTGGGCTGGACGCGCTGTCCTTCACCGCCGGCGTCGGCGAGAATGCCGCCACTGTCCGTTCCGAGGTCTGCGCACGGCTGGGTGTTTTCGGTGTGAAGCTGGACGAGGAAGCCAACGCGCAACGCAGCAAGCAGGCCCGCATCATCTCGGCTCCCGACTCGTCGGTAGCCGTGCTGGTGGTGCCCACCAATGAAGAACTGGCGATGGTCCGCCAGGCCGCCGAGCTGCTCGGCTGAGCTGGATCCTTTTACACTCAAGGGCTGCGCCGACCATCTCGTGGGCCGGCGCGGCCTACTAGATTGGACAACATGGCGACAGCATTGGTCACGGGGGGCACCTCGGGTATCGGAAAGGCCTTTGCGGCCGAGCTTGCCGGACGAGGATACGACCTCGTCCTGGTGGCACGCGATGAATCCCGCCTCAGCCGAACCGCCGCCGAGTTGCACGACCGTTACGGATGTGATGTCGAGACCCTGCGCGCCGATCTGGCCGTGCGGGGCGATCTCGATCCGATCATCGACCGGCTGACCGATCCCGACCGTCCGGTCGATATCTTGGTCAACGACGCCGGCTTCGGGCTCAATGCTTCACTGCTCGCCGAAGACACCACGATCCAAGAACGCGCCATGGCCGTCATGTGCACCGCCGTGCTGATTCTGGCCGGCGCGGCGGGCCGGTCCATGAAAGCCCGTGGGCAGGGCATCATCATCAATGTCTCGTCGGTCTCGGCGTGGATCGTCAAGGGCAATTACTCGGCGATCAAACGCTGGGTGCTGACCTACACGCAGGCACTGGCTCTCGAACTCGACGGCACCGGGGTGCAGGCCAGCGCGGTCTGCCCGGGCTGGGTGAAGACGGAGCTGCACGAACGCGCCGGAGTCGCTCGTCCGAAGCTTCCCGGCTGGGCGTGGGTGGAGGCGTCAGAGGTAGCCCAGTGCGCCTTGGACGGGGCTGCCGCCGGTAAGACCGTGGTGATCCCGACACGCAAGTGGCGGGCTGCGGTGTGGTTCCTCGAACACAGTCCGGGTGCTCTCGCGCGGACCGTGTCCAGCAAGATCACCAAGTCGAGGAGGTCTGATGGCTAAGCTCGGCGGCGGCAAGAGACGGTTCACCAATCCGCTGCAGATCGCGGCGAGCACCACGGCTCAGCAGCTACTGATGAAACCGGCAGTGTGGAGCGTGCTGAACGTTCATGTGCACGGCGAACAGAACCTGGACGGAGCCGAAGAGCCGTTCATCGTCATCGCCAATCACTCGTCGCATTTCGATGCACCGCTGGTGATGGGCGCGCTGCCCACCCGGTTGAGCAAGCATCTGGCAACCGGCGCGGCGGCCGACACGTTCTTCACCAAGAAGGCGAATGCGATAGCGATCGAGCTGTTCATGAATGCCTACCCGGTGAACCGCGGAGCCACCCGCGACCATCGAGGCATGTCGAAGCAGCTGCTCAGCGAGGGCGTTCCACTGTTCATTTTCCCCGAGGGCACCCGCTCCCGCACCGGCGGCATGGGCCCATTCACTCCCGGCGTGGCAGCCCTGGCGATCTCGTTCAACTGCCAGGTGATTCCGGTGGCCATCGTCGGCTCGTTCGCGGCCTGGCCGGCCAAGGAGAAGCGCTGGCGTCCGGGCAGGCCGGACGTGCACGTGGTCTTCGGCCTGCCGATGCGCCCTCGTCCTGGTGAGATCGCGCACGAGTTCAACGAGCGGATGCGCCGCAAGGTGATCGAGATGCACGATTCAACGGCCATCGCCTACGGCATGCCGACCCAGGCCGACATGCTGCACCGCGCCGCTCTTGAGCGCGCGCCGAAGCGCCCCGACGACGGTCCACAGGCCAGTTCCTAGTAGGCTCACGCACTATGAGCAGTGACGCATCGTCCATCGGCGTGGCCGCCGTGGTTGTTACCTTCAACCGCCTGGGCCTACTGCAGCGGCTGCTCACCCGGCTGCGCACCCTGAGCGCACTCGACACCATCCTGGTGGTCGACAATGCTTCCACCGATGGCACCGGCGAATGGCTCGCCGAGCTCTGCGCAGCCGAGCCGCGCGTGCAGTATCGGACACTGCCGGTCAACGCGGGCGGGGCCGGCGGATTCCACGCCGGACTGCAGTGGGCCTACGACACCGGCGCCGAGCTGGCCTGGATGATGGACGATGACGGTCTGCCGACCCCCGAGTGCCTCGATCAGCTGCTGGCCTACCGCGGCGAGTTCGATTTCTGGGGACCGGCGGTGCTGGCCGAACAGCGTCCCGACGAACTCTGTTTCCCGATCCGGCTGCCGGGTACCGCCACGGTGCTGCGCACCCTCGATGATCTCCAGGATGCCCAGGTCGACGGAATCGTCGCCGACGTGGTCATTCCCTTCAACGGGGTGCTGGTGACCCGCGAACTGGTGGAACGCATCGGCACGGTACGCGCCGATTTCTTCATCTGGGGCGACGACGTCGAGTATCTGTGGCGGGCCCGTGAGGCCGGCGCCCGGGTGGCGACCGTGGTGGACGCCCACTTCCTGCATCCGGCGACCGACGACTTGGGCACCCCGATGATGTGGGGACTGACCACCTACAATCATTCGCCCAGCGACCTCAAGCACTACTGCATGGCCCGGAACAACACCGTCAACCTGAAAGCCCACTACGGCCTGATGCACGCGGCCATGTTCTGGGCGAAGACCGCCTGGTTCTACACCTTCGTCAAGCCCAGCGCACATCGTCTGGCCCTGTCGGCGCAGGCTGTCGCGGCCGGGTTGCGCGGTGATTTCACCGGGCACCGGCAGTTCCTGGCACCTGCTGCGGGTGCGGTTCCGGCTGCAGCGGGTCCAGGATCGGTGGAGTCCGACAGCCGGCACCAGGCAGCACCCGGGCCGGCTCCCCAGGACGAGACCGTCGCAGTCGTCGTGGTCACCTACAAACGCTCCGAACTGCTCGACAAGCTGCTGGACGCCCTGGCCGCCCAGACTCGGCCGGCGGATGCCATCTTCGTCATCGACAACTCCTCGGACGAGCCCACCGCGCACGTCTTGGCCGCCCACTCGGAGTTGCCGCTGATCGTCGACCACGTGGGCGAGAATCTGGGTGGCGCCGGCGGCTTCCATCGAGGATTGCGGGCCGCCTACAAGGCAGGATTCGACCGTATCTGGCTGATGGACGACGACGTGCGGCCCGCCCCGTGGGCCCTGCAGGCGCTGCTGACCGATGGCGGCGAGGTGCTGGCGTGCGTCCGCGAGAACCGGCACGGCAGGCTCGTGGAGAAGGCGGCGATCCGCTTCGATCTCACCAACCCGCTGCGGCTGCGCCCCAAGACCGCGACCGTCGACAGCACCTTCCCCGGCCGGGCATCGATGCCGCCCCGGGTGCGCATCGAGAATGCCGCCTTCGAGGGTTTCATGGTGCATCGCGATGTGGTCGGCGAGATCGGCTACCCCGACCCGAGCTACTTCATCTTCTACGACGACTGCGACTACGTCATCCGCGCCGAGCGCGCCGGCCACGACGCGTATGCGGTACGGGACGCCCTGATGCGCCGGCACTACGAGTTCGTGCAGACCAACGACCTGGCCAGCTGGAAGGGCTACTACATGTACCGCAATCTGTTCGCGGTGCATCTGCGCTACGGCACGAACCTGCTGGTCAAGCTCAAGCCCATCGTCCTGACCGCCGGTGTGGTGGCGCTGTCGCCGGTGCGCGGTGGCCTCCGGGAGACCAAGAACGTGCTGCGGGCGCTGCGGGACTCGTGGGGTATGCGCCGTCTCGACCCACGCGCTCTACCCGACCCCGACTAGCAGCGGCCTGGATCCCGAACCCGGTCAGCAGCCTCGGCGGGACGATCAGTCGGGCATCGTGGAGCGCAGGAAATCGACGGCCTCGCCGATATCCGAGTCGTGGACGACCTTCCCGTGCTCCAGCACGATGCCACGATGGCAGATCGACTTGATGAGATCCAGATCGTGGCTGACCACCACCAAGGTTTGGCCCGCGTCACGCAGTTCACGCATCTTGATGATGCACTTGCGCTGAAACGGCTCATCCCCGACGGCCAGCACCTCGTCCACCAAGAAGACGTCGGGCTGCGAATGCACCGCCACCGAGAACGCCAACCGCATATACATGCCGGACGAATAGAACTTCACCTCGGTGTCGATGAACTTCTCGATGCCACTGAATTCCACGATGGAGTCGAACCGCTCATCGACCTCCTGCTCACTCATCCCCAAGATCGCGCCGTTGAGGTAGACGTTCTCGCGTCCAGTCAGATCAGGATGCATGCCGGCGCCGACCTCGATCAGGCCAGCGATCCTGCCGCGTACCCCAACCGAACCGGCATCGGGCAACATGACCCCGCTGATCAGCTTGAGCGTGGTCGACTTACCCGACCCGTTGAAGCCCAGCAGCGCCACTGCTTCGCCCTGATGAATGGTCAGCGAAACCCCGTCAAGGGCCTTGAATCGCTCGCTCAGGTCACCCTTTCGTCCAGACACCCACCAGACGACGTATTCCTTGATGGAGCGGGTGTGACGCAGATCGAACTCCTTGTCAACACCTTCCAGCTGTGCCATCACCAGGCTGTTTGAAGTCTCGTTCATCACAGCTCCTGGGCGAACTTGCCCTCAAGACGGTGGAAGATCAGCTGTCCCAGTCCCAAGGTCACCAGTGCAATAAGTGAGCTGAGTGCCACGCCGAGCACCCAGTGCGGAGGCATCAGGCTGGCTGCATCGGCCCCGTCGGTTAGCACACCCCTGGTGGGCATCCAGAAGCAGTAATGCGACAGTTCGACGGCCATCGCCAACGGATTCAACTGATAAATGGTGAACAGCCAGGTGGGAAAGGCGTCGGCGACCATGCTCCACTGATAGAAGACCGGCGAAAGCCAGATTGCCACCATCATCAGCAGTTCGACGAGGTTCTCGGCATCGCGGAAGAACACGTTGAACGCCGCGAACGCCAACCCGATGCCGAGGGCGAATGCGCAGATGATGAGCAGCGCAAGCACTCCCCCGAGCAGGCTGTAAATGCCCGGGCGCCAGCCGAAAACCAGTGCTCCGATGACCAGCACCACGATCTGCGGTATGACATGGACGAACGCCACCCACACGCTGCTTACGGGGAACAGCTCGCGCGGCAGATAGATCTTGCCCACCAGTGGCGCATTGAAAATGATCGATCTGGTGGTGTTGGAGAGGATCTCGTTGAAGAAGTTGATCATCACCATGCCGCTGAACAGATAGACCACGTAGCTGGGGATGGAGTCGCCCAGTCGCAGGAATCTGCCCATCGCGATGTAGTACACCAGCAGCTGCACTGCAGGCTTCACATAGCTCCACAGCATGCCCAGCGCGGAGCCGCGATAGCGGACGCGCAACTCCTTCTTCACCAGGAGTTGGAGCAAGAACCTCCAGCGCGGCAGCGCCAGCAGCCCGATACTGTGCCCTGGCGGACGAAGTGGTTCGTCAGCCAACTCGACGGAATTCGTCGCCACCAATCATGCCCTCTCGGCGTTCACCTTCTGCGGCTCGTCCTGATCCGACGAAATACCGAAGGTCTTCTCCCATTCGTCCAACGAGACGATGTGCGGCAGTGCCTCCTGGTACTGCTTGCGCAGCCGGTCCCAGTTCGCCGCCAGCTCTGCGCGGGCGGCCGCGCTGCGGGCCAGCAGATGCCGCAACTGTTTCGGATCACGACGGTACCAGGCCGCGCCAGAGCCGTCGGCCTTGGTGACCAGCGCGGAATCGTACTGGCTCAGCACGAAATACTTGCTGTTGGCGTGGCTGATCGACGCCTCCGGGCGATTCTGCGCCTTCGAGCTGGCCGGCAGCATCTGGCGGACGATGGTCTTGAGCGTCCACGGCGCCAGCGTCACCATGTTCGGTGCCTTAGGGCGGGTCTTGAACTTCGGCTTACCCGTACGGGAGACAGCCGGGTAGGCGTCCGGATCGGCCTTGTACTGAGCGTCGCTGAACTGCTTGGTCAGCTCGCGAAGCTTGGGCATCCGGGTGAGGATCGATTCGTGCAGATGCTCCGGGCCCGAAAGGATGTCGCTGATCGCCAGCAGCCGGATGGTCTGCGCGTAGTACTCCGCCGAAACCGCGTGCTTCACATCGAGGGTGGACAGTTCGTAGAGCAACCGACCGCCGCGTTCGTAGGGCGAGTGCAGCAAGGCGGTGAGGATGCGGTTGCGCTCGTGGAAGTAGGCCTGCCAGTCACGCGAATCGTCCTTGTCACCCCACGAGATGTGCCACAGCCCGGCACCCGGCAGCGTGACCGTGGGAACGCCGATCTCTGCGGCCCGCAGGCTGTACTCCAGATCGTCCCACTTGATGAAGATCGGCAACGAAAGGCCCAGTTCGGCGATCACCGAGACCGGCATGATCTCCATCCACCAGCCGTTGTAGTCGACGTCGAGGCGGCGGTGCAGCACCGAGCGGCTGCGCAGGTTCGCTGCGCCCAGGTCGACACGGCCCTGGGTGTCTTCGAGCGGGCCCCACAGCCAGCGCCACTTGTTGATGCCCTCACCGAACGAGTGGGCGACCGACTTGTCGTTGAGGTCGAACATCTGGCCGCCGACGATCGTGCGGTGGCGGCACAGGCTGGCGAACCTCGCCAGTCGTTCGATGCTTTCGGGTTCGACGGTGACGTCGTCGTCCAGCACCATGTGGAACTCGGCCTCATTAGCCTTGACGGCCTCATACATGCCGCGGGAGAAGCCGCCCGAGCCACCCATGTTGCCCTGGTAGATCATCCTCAGGCGGTCACCCAGCAGCGCGGCGGCCTGGGGGAACAGTTCATCGTCCTTGACGTTCTTGTTGCCCTGATCGACGACGTACACCCGCTTGACGATGTCTTTCAGGGCGTCGGCGGTGGCCAGCGTCATCAGGGTGCGAGCGCAGTAGTCGGGCCGGTTGAAGGTGGTGATGCCGATGCTCAGCGAGACCGGACGCACCGGCTCCGCGTTGACCTCCCAGCGACCCGAGACCAGCCGGGCGCCCTCCTCGCCGGCGACCAGGTCGAACCAGTACCAGCCACCGTCGGTGAACGAGTCCAGCGGCAGGACGAAGCTGACCTGATTGGCGCCGGCCTTGGTGCGCTTGCTGTCGACCCGCTGGGCACGGCCCTCGGCGTTCGACTTGTAGACCATGATGTTCGCGGCGCCCTCAATGTCGACGACGAGCCGCACCTTCGTGGCGACGGTCCACTGGCGCCAGTAGCTGGCGGGGAATGCGTTGAAGACCGTGGCCAGCGAGAACCGCAGACCCGCCGGCAGGACGCGGGTGCCGCCGTCCTCGGCGATCAGATCACCGCGATCGATCTTGGCGCCACCGTTCACCTCGACGTCGAACTGGCCGCCTCGGCGTCCGGGGGCGTCCGGGGTCTGAATCGGTGCAGCCCGCCCGAAATCCACATACAGCGGCAGGGTGTCTTCCTCGCCGGCCGAGGGGAAGACGATGCGGGCGACCTGCGTCCACGTCGTCGGGGTTGCTGCGGTTTCGGTGCTCACGCTTCCACGCCTCCACTCTTCACGGGGTCGCCATCGTTGAAGTGCGGCCTCAAGACGGTTTCGTAGGTCATCAACGCTGATGCGATGGCCATGTGCATATCGAGGTATTTGTAGGTGCCCAGTCGTCCACCGAAGATGACCTCCGGCTCGGATGCGGCCAGCTCGCGATACTTGGCCAGCTTCGCCCGGTCGTCATCGGTGTTGATCGGGTAGTACGGCTCGTCGTCACGGTTCGCGAACCGGCTGTACTCGCGGTGGATGACCGTCTTGTCAGTCGGGTAGTGGCGCTCGGGGTGGAAGTGACGGAATTCGTGGATACGAGTGAACGGCACATCCAGATCGGCGTAGTTCATCACCGAGGTGCCCTGGAAGTCGCCGGTGCCGGTGAGTACCTCTTCTTCGAGGTCGATGGTGCGCCAGCTCAGATCACCCTCGACGTAATCGAAGTAGCGATCGACCGGACCGGTGTAGACGACCGGTACCGTGCCGACGGCCTTCGACTTCGAGTACTCATGCGAATCGTCGAAGAAGTCGGTTTCGGTGAGCACGGTGATCAGCGGGTTGTCGATCATGCGGGTCAACCAGGCGCCGTAGCCATCGGTGGGCAGACCCTCGTAGGTGTCGTTGAAGTAGCGGTTGTTGTACGTGTAGCGCACCGGAAGACGGCTGACGATGGACGCCGGCAGGTTCTCCGGTTCGGTCTGCCACTGCTTGGCGGTGTAGTTCATGAAGAAGGCCTCGTAGAGCGGGCGCCCGACCAGCGAGATGCCCTTCTCGACGAAGTTCGACGGTTCCTTGTTACCCAGCTCCTGCGACTGCTCCTTGATCAGCGCCTTCGCCTGATCCGGGCGGTAGGCCGCGGAGAAGAACTGGTTGATGGTGCCCAGGTTGACCGGCATGGGGTACACGACACCCTTGTGAGTGGTGTACACGTGGTGCTGGTAGCCGGTGAAGGTCGTGAACTGATTGACGTAGTCCCATACCTTCTTGTTTGAGGTGTGGAACAGGTGGGCCCCGTAGCGGTGCACCTCGATGCCGGTGATCGGTTCGGTCTCCGACCAGGCATTGCCACCGATATGGCTGCGTCGTTCGACGATGACGACACGCTTGCCCAGGTCGTTCGCTACTCGTTCGGCAATCGTGAGACCGAACAAGCCCGATCCCACCACAACCAGATCCGCGTCCATGACTCTCCTGACGTACTCGCGCGGCACCGGCCCCGGCGCCTTTGGACAATCTACCTGAACATCACTGCCGCTGGCTCTTCCCGGCCGGGATCATCACGCCTGCTTGCTCTCTGCTCTCAGGCGTTGCGTGGCACCGCTGGACGGCTGAGCCTGTTGGTTGAACGGCCCGAGATCACCAGCCGTGGCGGCCTCAACGGCGCCGTCACCCCGCAAGTCCTCGGGGATAGTTGGGCATCGGACCAGGCGAGCGCCGGACAATGCCACTTGGGGGAAAGGTCAAGGTCGACGAATCCGAGGCATATGAGTCTTCCTGCCACTCGGTTAATCTGAAGGCTGTCTTTCAGAATCCCCCATGTCGCTCGTGCTCCCGCCGGGATAGCTCACCCAGCGCCGATCACCAGCCTTGAGCAAGCCCGTTGCCTTCGACTCACATGTGTAAAAGTCCGTGTTCCTCCCCCCATCGACGATTCTAGTCAGCAATCCCTGCGACCAGGTCATCTCGGTGATCCCGCCGGTTGGGTCGATCATTGTTGACGGGTTGCGGTCGGCGTTGTGGTAGCGGTATTGGGTGAATGCGCCGGATGCGGTGATCACGGCGGTCACCCGATCGGCATCGTCATATTCCCATTGCAGGTCGGCGCCCCCGGCAGTGACGGTGCGCAGCCGCCGCCCACGAGCATCGTAGGAGTGCACGGTGACTGCGCCGTCGCGAGCCGTCACCATCACCAGATTGCCCTGACGGTCGTAGCTCAACGACTGCCGGGCATCATCGGAGTCGACGACGCTCACGAGCCGGCCACGCGGATCAGTGATCCAGATGTTCGACTCGTTGCCCTCGGCATCGCTGACCACCGTCACACCACCTGGCAGATAGGCATAACGCGAGACGCGGCCGAATGGTGAACGTTGCGTGCTGATCCGCCGCTGGTCGTCGTAGGTGTTCTCCGCCTCGACCACACCGGTCGCCGATACCACCTGATCGATCAGATCGGTGTCGGTCCAACGGTAGTGCCGCGTCCCGGTTTCAGTGGTGACGCCTACCAGCCGGTGCCGATCGTCGTAGCTGTAGGAGACCTGGCGGCCATCGGAGGCGCGCAGCCCGGCGACCTGTTGATCGCGATAGCAGACCTGAATCGAGCGGCCGCGCTCATGCCGCAGCTCGGTGACCAGCCCGGTGTGGTCGCGCAGCACCTCGATGGCGGTGCCGGCACCCGATCCGCTGCCGAGCCACTGACCGGCGAGGCTGAAGCGATGCCAGGCACCCTGGTTGTCTCGGACCAGTAGCTGGGCGTCCTCGCTGGCCAGCCAGTAGTTCTCCCCGATGGCTGCGGCGGTGCCATCCTCGCTGAACCGTGGGAAAACCACCCGGCGGCCGTCTGGCATGTGCCAGCTGGCTCCGGTGTCGGTGAATTCGACTGTCTGCTCGAGTATGGACGACCAGCCCGCGCCGAACAGGCCGGCGCCCGAATCGAGTGAGTTGTACATGCGGGTGAATGCGAGACTGGCGCAGCCGCCTGCGAAAGCCAGATCGACTTCGGGCTCAACGAAGTTTCCGGTGCCGACGTTCACCGGATCGTCCGCATAGCCGCTGGTTGGCATGGCACCAAACGCTTGCGGGGGCTCGATCTGCAGGTCCTGGCGGGACGCGGCAACGTCACCCTGGAGAGCGCGGCTAAGGCAGCATCGCTGAGCGTGGAAACCACTCCGGCACCGCCGGCGGCCTCGAAGGCGTCGGCGATGGTCGTCGCCCATTTCGCGTCGTTTTCGTTCGCGGTCAGGTACTGGCGTACGCGGTGACCACGCCCTGGGCATCGATGCGACCCCAGTAACAGTCCTGCGTGAAGTCGTCGAGCTTGCCCTGCAAGGAGCCTGCCTGGGACGAAAGCGCCGAATCCAACGATCGTGAGCCTTGCGCAAAGGTGCGCAGCTTGTCCGGCCGCGCCGACGATCTGCCTCCGGTTGATCCGCCGGTGCCCGCGTCCGAGCTGTGCCGGTGGCCGCGGTTGACGTCCACGGCCGGGAAGGTCGGCGCGGGGCCCGGATCCATGTTCGGTGCCGGCGGCTCGCCGCCCCAACAGTTGCAGAATTGCTCCCACAAGTCTGGGTTGTTGTGGCGCCTGACCCATTCGTTGTTCTCTGTGCGACGCCGATCCTCCGCCTCGCCGGCGGTCACCATCTGCGCGATATAGGTGGTCACCGCGCGCAAGGCCGTGGCCAGATTCGTTGCATCGTTCTTGGCCGGCGCACAGTTCTGGGCGAACAACTCAGCAAAATGGCCGGAGAAATCCTGTGCAGCGGTGGCGGCGTAGGACGCTCGAGAGCCCGCCTGGGATTCGATACGTTGTGCGGCGGTATCAAAGGCGGACTTCACGTCGTGTGCTGTCGAGTAGACGAACCTGCCACCATGGGCGGAATCGGAATGCGGCAACAGCGGCATCTTTTTGAAGTTCGCCATATCGTCTTCTGCTCCTTGATGGGGTGTCGCGGAGTGGGCATGAGGTGCGGCCCAAACGCTGATGATCATAACAGCGGTGGCAGCGGCAGACCGAGGCGGTGCAGTGCACGGACGAACGGTCGGGCCGTCCTCCGCGCCCAAAGGTGACGAGGTCTACCGCGCGGGGCCCGAATCCAATAAGCCACCTTTGAGCGGCCTCACTGGGTCGCAGACGCGCATGAACAGCCGCCCAAACGGTAATCATGACAACAGTGCGAGGGCCACCACAACCGAACGTTACTGGTCGTGGCCCCGGCCGAGCGCATCTCGGGCAGCGCGAAACGTGCGTTTGACGTAGTTGAAGCCGCCGCCGTTGCGCACAGCGTGGTCGGTCTCTCGCAGCTGGCGCTGCAGCTGCTCCACGCGTTCCAGCATCAGGTCTACTTTGGTGTCGAGCTCGGCCAGTTGCTCGTCCAACTGACCGAGCCGGGAGTCCTCGCCGAACACCGCCGCATCCAGCCGATCGAATCTCGCCGTGATCTGGGCCACCTGCGCCGTCAGTTCCGATGACAGCTGCCCGGCTTCCCGGCCGGCCGTGGTGGCGATGAACATCGGCAGCCCGATGCCGTTGTGGCTCGTCCACTCCCGGAAGTAGGTGTTGCGCAGCGCAAGATCTGCATCGCGGTGCGCGTCGACTTGAGTGAACATTGAGTTGCCGATCACGCCCGTCGAATCCGGACGCTGCCGCCAATCCGCGAGCGGACGATCAATGTAGCCGACCCGGCATTCCTGCAAGAGCCGTAGATAGAACTCATAGTCTCCCAACACCCTAAGGTGCTCGTCGTACAGGCCAATTGTCTCGTGCACGTCACGACGGTAGAAGACGGAGATCGGCACCATCCGGTTGACCTTCATGAAATCGATCAGCCGCGCGCCGTGCAGATCCGCCCAGTACGGGAACCTATGGTATTCGACGTAGTCGTTGCCGACGAGCTTCTCCAGCACAATGTCGGTGTAGACCGTCACGGCCTGCTCGTCCGGATGAGACTGTAGATGAGCCCGAGTCTGCTGTAAGAAGCAGGGTTGCCAGCAGTCGTCGTCGTCATGAATGACGACGAACGCGCTGGCCGAGTTCGCGATCCCCAGGTTGCTGGCGGCCTCCATGCCGTGCGAGACCGGGTTGTGGATGACGCTCAGGCGTCCGACGAGGTCGTGTGCGTAGCGCGCCAGCACCCGGTCGACCGGTTCGCGCGATCCGCCATCGTTGACCACCACCAGCTGCCAGTCAGCGGCGGTTTGGGCGAGCACGTCCTGGACAGCCCGATCGAGCATCGCGGCCCGGTCACGGGTGCGCATCACGATAGCGATGGCCGACAGGTCCCGTTCGGGTACGGTCAGCCCGAAGCCGGCCAGCCTTGCCCACAATCCCGTGCTGAACCTAGCGCTAGTGGCCACCGGCTCCAGAGCCCCGGACGACTCGGCCTGTCGAGACGACTCGGAGCCTTCGGACCCCTGGGGGCGCGCGGTCACAACAGCGACCACCCTGTCCCACCACCGAGCCGATGCGCTCAGCCTGTCGGCGCGTACCGCCGCCAGCCGTGCACGCTCCTGGTCGGCATTGGCCACGAACTCGTCCAGCAGATTGGGCAGCGCATCTGATGCATCGCCGGTCTGCGGGTCCCACAGCGCGGCGAATGGCACCGCGCCATCGTGCAGACCCCAATTGCGCAGCGCACCATCGATACGGCTCAGCCCGTAGCGGTTCAGCCCGATCGGTAGCACGGACGCGGCGGAGAGCAGCCCGAACACCGTCGGGTGAAAACGCGTCGTGACCACCCATTGGCATCGCGCGAGGCGCTGCGCCGAAGGTTCGCAGAGCTCGACCCGGCGCTCGAGTGCTGGATTGGTGAGCCGTTCGGCGAGGTCATGGTGGACCAACTCGTCGGCGCCACCATCGTCCGGATCGGCCATATGCGGGATGCATTCGATCTCGGCACCGGTGCGTTCGGCGAGTCCGTCGACTACTGCGGCCAGCACGGTGAGGTAGTCAGCTTTTTCGAAGGGCCATGATTCGGCGGCCACGGTGACTCCGATGCGGTTGGCCTTCGGCATCGACCAGTCGACATCCAGCAGCACAGCATCGTCGATGGTCTGGACGATCGCCGGGTGGTCGGGACGAAGATCGACCGCCGCCCGATAGCTGTCGGCATCGCGCACCCCCACTAGCGCGCAGAGATCGAGCAGCTCCCCCAATACCTCACGGTCGGTGGTCGACAGATCAGGCCCGATGCTCTGTCCGCTGAGAACGACCGGTTTACCCTGTGAGGCGACAATCAAGGCGGTGGCCAGGCGCTCGTAGAGCAGCCAGCCGAACCGCGAGTTGAGCGCACCGCCACCGCCGATCACCAGGGCATCCACCTCGCGCAGTTGATCGATGACCTCGAAGACCTTGTCGTTGGAGTCCAACGCATCCTCGTCGCCGGCCACCACCGCTCGAACCTCGGCGAGATAGCGCTGACGGTCTTCGGGCAGCCAAGGGAACTCCAGCGCTCGGATAGATTTGTCCGGGCGCTGCCCGGCGGGGCCGAACTTGTGGCCCCGGGAAACCTGCACGACAGCTACCCCTCGCGCCTGCAGTTGCGCCGCGCTCGACGCGTAAATGGCCTCGTCACCGACATGGTAAACAGCCTGATCGGTGTCGCAGAGCAGGGCGATATGCATGGAAAACTCCTCCTAGTGCGGACGGGCTAAGCCCGTCACCGGCATCCGGCAGGGGGAGATGTGCGGATTCGGCTGGGTTCGATCGACATTCTAGCGGTGGTCCCCGGAACATCGACAGCGATGGTCTGTACGAGAAGATCAGCGCCCGCATCGGCTTCTTGCCAAGAAGAGTCGTGAACGTGGGCATCGGCTCACCCATCGACTCCGGTCATGGCATCGCCAACGACGCCGCCGAGCAGGCCTCACCAGTCCGATGGGTGCTAGACCTTGATGAAGAAGCGCTTGCGGTACATCACCCACAAGATGACGAAGAGCACACCGAAGGCGATTGTGTACCTGACGAACGGATACCAATCACCGGTGAACGGCTCCAGCCCGGCAGCAAATAGGTCACCGATAAGCTTGAAGTCGAAGGTGTGCCAGGCGACATAGGCGAAGATCGAGTTGGCACCGATGATGATCAGCCAACGCGCCCATCGCGTCAGCTTCCAGACATCAATCACTAGGTAGAAGAAGGCGAGCAGCAGGTAGCACAGTCCCGCCGAGAAAAGGGCGAACGACCCCGTCCAGATCTGTTTGATGATCGGGTGAACCAGACCCCACAGCAGTCCCGCGGCAACCAAGGCGAAACCGGTCAGCGTCAGCGCCACCAGCTTCCGGGTCTGTTTGACGTTCATCCGCAGCAGGTAGCCCGCGAAGACCCCGAGCATCACCGTGACACCGAAGGTCAGGCCGCTCAGTACCCAGGTGTAGGAGCTGTCCTGCTCCTGCCACGGGCCGAGAACGAGTTGATCGATGAAGAACGCGGCGTTGCCCTCGGGTGAGTAGTCACCCACTCCGAAGCCGGGCACCGGCAAGGTCTCCATCACCCACCAGTAGACGCCCGCCAGTGCCGCAGTGGCGAGCATCTGGACGCGCACCGGCAGGTAGAGCGCAAGAACGACCGCGATCAGATAGCCGACGGCGATCGCCTGCAGGGTGTTGTCGAAGACGATGAACTCGTCCGGGTCATAGGTCAGCAGGTTGCCCTGCACAACCATGCCGAGGATCCAGAGCAGGACGAACCGCTTGATGATATGCGGCCACTGAGAAGCCTTTGAGGCTCCGTCACCGAGACGCTTCGCGAAGGCGAATGGGATGGACACGCCTACCAGTAGCAAGAACAGCGGCATGACGATATCCCAGAAGTGGAACCCCACCCACTCCGCGTGATCGAGCTGCACGTTGATCGCAGCGGTCACCGGCGATTGCAGCGGAATGTCGAGGGCGCGGATGATGTCGACCCCGCCGATGATCAAGAACATGTCAAAGCCGCGCAGCGCGTCCACCGATTTCAATCGCTCGGAGGTGGAGCCTTGGGCCCCGATTCGCGCGCCCTCCAACCAAGGCATCGGGCCGCGCTCCACAGAAGCGGCCGCTTGGTCCGCGGCCGCCCGTCGGGGCTGCTGGTCGGTCCGTGTCATCTGTCCTCCCGAAGCGAATCACTCACACGCGATCACACGATAGAGCCCCGCATTGCCCTGCTGAAAGACCAACTCGAAGCCCGGATTGTCGGCCAGCCCGTACCAGCCCGGGTAGACCCGATTCTCGTTGTTGATGAACCGGTCATTGCCGAAATCGAGCACCCAGTCGACGCTCAGGTCGTCGATGGCCGGGCAAACCTCAGGATCCTCGGACGCGGCACTCAGCCGATCGATCAGAATCTGAGTGTCGGCGTTTGGCACGTCGGTCACATGTACAGCCGTGGTCTGCCGACCGGTCAACGCATACGCCATCGATGCGCCCGTCCAGGGGTTGACCGCGATCACGTCATCCGGATCGGTCAACTGCTCGACCATCTGGAGCACCGCGAACTCGTCGGTGTCGACCAGCGGCGAGTCGGGTGTGATCTCATAGGTGGAGCGCACCCACTCGATTATCTCCGATTTTGCGGGGCTGAACTGTGTCGTCGCCACGAGCAAGACGCAGGCCACGACCGCGATCAGCGCGTCCAGGTGATTCGGATTCGTCTCGCGCCCACGACTGATCGCGCCTTTGATGAGGCCCGACAGCCAGGTCAGGCCGAAGGCGGCCAGCGGCACTGCGGTGATCGGAAGCATCGCGGCAAGACGATAGGCATCGTTGTACCAAGGCCCGACCACGAGGAGCCGCAAGGGACCAACCGCCTCGGCTCCGCCGACGAGCCATAGAAAGCAGAATGCCAGATGGGCGGTCAGTAGCCACCGCTGGCGGCCCGTCCAGATCACCGCGACGATACCCACCAGCGTGAGCAAGGTGGCCACCCAGATCGCCCTCGGCACCAGCGGCGAGAGGGTCGCGGCCTCGATCAGAGCGCCCAGGAAGGTCTGCGGTGGCCCCCAGACCGAGGCGGAGGCCGCCGGCCGCAAGACGATGAAGGCCACTCCGGCGATGAGCAGCCAGCCAACGAACGCGGCAACCCGCCACCACAGACCCTTCGTCCAGCCGCCACCGCGCAGGGCGCGCGCCACCGGAGGGAGCGCCCAAAAGGCCATGACCACCGGGCCGAGGACGCAGATCAGCGTCACCGTCGCGTTCGGATGCGCCAGGGTCACCGCGCCCATTCCGAGGATGCCCACGAATACTGCGGGGAGCACCGGCGGTCTCGGCCCTTCGCCAAGATCCAGCAGGCCGACCGCCAGCGCCAATACCGACGGCAGCAGACACAGGGCGAGAAGATTTGGATAGAGCACTCCGAAGCCGACCAGCAGGTAAGGGAAGGCCCCGAAGCTCGCGACGAGTACGCCAGTGCCCACCGTGCCAACGGCACTGGGCGGCAACACCCGCGAGATCAGACTCAGACAGCTCAGCGGCCAGATGACTGCGACCGTGACGATGATGAGGGCATTCGTCGCGACCATCGCCTGATGGGAGCCCATCGTCAGCAATGTCAGCGAAGCCAGATCATGCCAGGCCGCCGGGTAAAAGGCTTCGCTGCCGGTCATCGTTAACTCCAGCACGGAGCCCGTGCGATGCTGCACCATCCACTGCACCAAATTGAGGTGGAAGACGTTGTCGTAGGTCTGCGAAAAGTTCGTCGGCGATCCGAGCATGCGCAGCGAATCGATGGTCAGCAGCACTCCCGCCAGAGACCCAGACGCAACCAGCCAGCCCCAGTGCACCGGGGCCGGATCAGGCGAGCGACGATGGAGTACCGGCCAGCGTCTACCCAGCAGAACCCGCAGACCCAACACCACTGCGGCCGCAATGAGGGCAACGATGATGACCGGCAGCGGACCCCAAGCCACACCGACAAGCCCGGCCACCACGGCTGCTCCGCTGACGAGTCCGACGCTACTCAGGGGCGCGAGACCGAGGGCAGTGCGAGGGCGCAGACCACAAGCCCAGTTGACCGCGAACCCGGGAATGAGTACGACTGCCAAGGTCACGATGACACTCGGCACGATGGTCCACCACATCCGTGGCCTGCCTCTCTCGAGCGAACGGAATCGCGGCATAGTCTATCTGCCACCGCAGTTAAACCGCTGCTCGGTGGCCCCGCACCGACCGCTCGACAGCTCATGCGGTAGCCTAGGAACCGTAGGTGTCGCCAGTAGACGCACCCTGCGAATCCCGAGGGAGATCTCATACATGAGCGTTCTGGTAGTGGGCGGGGCCGGATACATCGGCGCGCATGTCGTCCGATTGCTGCGCGACGCGAACGTCGAGGTCGTCGTCATTGACGACCTGTCGAGTTCGTCAGCGGAGCGGGTGGGTGATGCCGCCTTGGTGCGACTCGACATTTCGGCCCCTGAAGCTACCGATGGGATCGCCCAGGTAATCCGCGACCACGAGGTAGAAGCCGTCATCCATTTCGCCGCGAAGAAGCAGGTTGGCGAGTCGGTCCAGCGTCCCCTTTTCTACTATCGGCAGAATATCGGTGGCCTCGTGAACGTGCTCGAGGCGATGCAGCGCGAGGGTGTCAAGAAGATGATCTTCTCGTCGTCCGCGGCGGTCTACGGAGAGCCGGACGAGACGGTCGTCCTCGAAGACACCGGCACCGCGCCGATCAACCCCTACGGCGAGACCAAGCTCATCGGAGAGTGGCTTCTGGCCGACTGCGAGCGTGCCTGGGGACTGAACTGGGTTGCGCTGCGCTACTTCAACGTTTCGGGCGCGGGCTGGCCCGAACTAGGCGATTCAGCGGTAATGAACCTGATACCGATGGTGCTCGACCGGCTGGCTCGCGGCGAGGCGCCCCGGCTCTTCGGCGACGACTACGACACCCCCGACGGCACCTGCATCCGTGACTATGTGCACGTGAAAGACCTTGCCGCAGCGCATATCGCGGCAATCACCGCGCTGGACGGCGAGCTGCAACATCACCAGTTCAATGTGGGCACCGGCACCGGATCGTCGGTGAGCGAAGTCATCGACGCAATCGGCGAGGCCTCGGGCCTGGACGCTACCCCGGTCATTGAGCCCCGCCGCATTGGCGATCCGCCCAAACTGATCGCCAATGCCGACCGCATCGCCTCCGAGATGGGCTTCGAGGCGCATCTCGGTCTCGCCGATATTGTCACCTCGGCCTGGCAGGCCTGGCAGGCCGGGCCCAACCGCATTGAGAAGTAGGGACATCGAGCTCACCTGAACCAAACAAACCGCGTAGCCAATCTCTTTCCAGGTTGGCTACGCGGTTTGACGTCGGGAGACTTATTCGGCGTCGGCCAGCCGCCGACCTGCCTCGCTAGCGGGCTCGGCATCGTCAATGGCTATGCGCCGCGCCAGTGCGGTGAACCGTCGATCACTCTCGACGTGCCGCGATTTCGAACTCATCGAATGGCTAATGAAGACAACCACCAGGCCGTAGAGCAGAAGGTCGGTACCACGGCCCACGCCGACCAGCGCCGCGGTCCAGCTAAGCCAGTTCGGGAAGATGACGGCCGCGATCGCCGCGACCAACAGCAGCAGATAGGTCAATCTACGGATGGCCAACGGCCGCGCACCCTTGCCGGGCACTAGCAAGATGGCCATCAACACGACCAAGGCCGTGATGAGCAGTACCTTGATGACGATCTGATCACCCATAGTGGTCGCCTACCGATCCAGGAGAAGTTCGTTGAGGATGTTCACCGAGTTCCACAAGGACTGTCCCTTGGCTCGCGAATACTCGGTGTACACGATGTGCACCGGCTCCTCGGCATAACGAAGGTTGTGCCGTGCAATCTCCTGGAGGATCTCCGAGCCGTGAGCCATCCGATTCTGCCGAATCTGGATCTGCTCGGCGGCCGAACGCGCGAAAACACGAAGACCGTTGTGAGTGTCGGTCACCTTGAGCTTCGTGGTGAATCGCTCGAAGAGCACGGCAGCCCTGAGCACGATCCGCTTCATGAACCCGGCCTCGATCTTGGCATCCAAGAACCGTGAACCGAGTATGACATCGAGATCCTCCGTGCGCATCCGCTGGACCATGCGCTCGGCATCTTCCGTGCGGTGCTGGCCATCGGAATCAAACGTCACGACGTATTTCATCTCTGGGTCGCCGAGCACATAGGTGATACCTGTCTGCAACGCCGCGCCTTGGCCCAGATTCACCGGATGAGTTACCACCACGGCTCCGGCATCTCGCGCGATCTCAGCGGAATTGTCGGCGGAGCCGTCGTCCACGCAAACGATCTTGCTGAAGGTCTCGCGTGCATGACGAATGACGTCGCCCACGACGGTGCCCTCGTTATACAGCGGCACGACCAGCCAGGTGTCAGTATTCACTAGGTTCCTTCAATCATCGTCGTTCACGCGGCAGTCTACCGTCTCTTCCACGCGCCGCTTGATGCGATGCTGGCGGCAGGCGTCCCCTCCGAGCAGAATTCATCGGCCTCAGTACCCTCAAAGAACCGATGGATTCGAGCCGACCCCAGAGCATGTCCCCGTTCGCAAGGTCACCCGCTGCGCGTCACCACACGGATGACTTCCCCACGCCCAACGACTGACGGGCCCGCTCTCCAGCCACCCGGTGCTTCGGGATCAGGCCAAGTGGTACAAAATCCCGTCGCCCACCTCGTTCGCGCCGGTGACGTAGACGTCACCGGACTCGGGATTGAGCGTTATCGCGGTAAGCCCGGGACCAATGTTGATCTTGCCGAGCACCTCATCGTCGGCAGTATCGATCACCATGACCGAGTTCAGCGCGATGACGTAGATCACTCCAGCGTCCGGAGCGACGACGACATCGGAGGTGCCTCCCTCGACCGGGATGGTCCTGCCAAGTTCCATCGTGTCGAGATCGATCACCGAGACCGAGGCATCTCCGGCGTTGGACACATATGCGCGGCGTGCCTCGGAGTCGATCGCGATCCTTGCCGGGTTCGCCCGCACTCCGATGGCGCTGGTGGCCAACTGCGCCTCGGGCTCAATGACCGAGACGGTTCCGGCAACCTGATTCACCACGAACACCCTGCCGGTTGCCTGATCGACAGCGATACCGTTCGGGCGCTCTCCCACCGGAGAGGTCCACACCACTGTCTGCGACTCGACATCGATGGCCGATACCGTATTGGCGCTGCTATTGACCGAGTAGACCATCGAGCCGTCTGGGCTCACCGCCACGCTCACCGGACGCCCACCCACCGCAACCTCGGCGACCACCGTTGCCTGTCCATCGGTCAGGTCGACAAAACTCACCGTGTCGGAGCCGCTGTTCGCCACGTAGGCGCGCTCGCCGCCGGGAACCACAGCTATGCCTCGGGGTGCCTCACCCACCGACACTACGGTCTCCCTCGTCTGCGTTGTCGGATCGTTCGAGGTCAAGGTGCCCTCTATCCGGTGGGTGATGAGCACGTTCCCGCTGGCAGCATCGAACTCGGCAGCAACAGGATGCCGATCTACCGAAGAAGTGTCAACGATCTGGGTCGCGTAAGGAACGGCGGCGCCGGGCTCCAACGGAGCAACCGTTTCCCTCGTCGGTGCCGACGACGGATCCGGCGAACTGGTCGAACTCGTTGCAGGAGCTGGCTCAGCTGTGGTGGTCTGGGGCGTGCAGGCACCCAGCACCAGCACGGATCCGCAAGCGACTGCCACCAAGGCCGGGCCAACAGCCCGGCTGCGCCGACCCCTGAGGGTGCTGTTTCTACCGAACATTCTTCCTCCTGAGTGGTGGATCACCATGGGCAGTAGTCGGGATTGTCATCGAAATAGACCTCGCCCGGTTCTGGATCCCCGCCGACGATCGCCGACACAGTCACCAGGGTGTAGCCCTGATCCTGCAGGTCTTCGACGATGCGGGGCATCGCCTGGGCGGTAGCAGCCGTCAGCTGCCACAGACCGCCTTGGGAGCGGCTGGAACTGGTGACACCATCATGCATGAGCACCACCGCGTCGCGCTTGGCGAGATCCATGGTCTCCCAATAGACATCATCGGCGTTGCTGGACTCGTAATCGAAGGTGTTCTCAGTCCACATCATGGTGGCCAGACCGACATCGCCGGCAGCATCTGCCACGGTCGGGTTGTAGTGACCATACGGCGGACGCCAGGTGTCCGGCCATGGGCCGACTGCCCACTCGTAGACGTCCGCGGCATGCGAGAGGTCGTAATTGACGTAGTCGTAGCCGAAGTCGCAGTAGTGAATATGTTCCCAACCGTGCAGGCCGACCTCCATGCCGGCTTCGTACTTCTCGCGACTTGCGTCCGGGTCCTTCTCAATGTTGACGCCGACGTCGTAGAAGGTTGCCTTCGCACCTCTGTCGGCAAAGGCGTCCTTCAACGTGTCGCTGTAGTCAAGCGGACCGTCGTCGAAGGTAATGGCGATGCACTTCAGCACGTCACAGTTGTTGCCGGCGGCAATCTCGAGGCTCAGCGTCTTGGAAGCCTTGTTTCCCTGTTGATCGGTAACCGTGACGGTGATGCTGGACGTGCCGTCGTCAGTCGGGGTACCCCAGATATCGCCGTCATTGTCGATGGTCAGGCCGCCCGGCAGGCCACTGGCCGACCACTCGTAACCCGAACCGGTGTCCAATCCCGGGACACCGCCCTGAGCGGAGACCCTGGCCGTGTAGTCCACCGTCGCCACGCCTATCGGCAGCGAAGTCGTCGTGATGCTCAGTTTGGAATTGATGCGCCAGTCGAGCCGCGCCGATGCCCGCACGCCCTCGGCGTCTGTCACCTGAACAGTGATGAGACCTTGGCCCGCACTTGTGGGAGTGCCGGTCAACTTGCCGCCCGAGGAAAACGTCAACCCGGCGGGCACGCCGCTAGCACTCCACGTGTATGGGGCCACGCCATTCTCGGCCGTGAAGGTGAGGCTTGGATAGGTAGTGCCAACCACGCCGGTTGGCACCGAATCCGTGGCGACCCTAAGCGCCGCGCTGGAACTACCATTGACCCGCAGCGAGAAGGAGGCCGAATCGGTCACACCATTGGCGTCGGTGACCGTCAGCTGCACAGTGGAGTTGCTCTCCGCGCTCGGAGTGCCGCTGATGACGCCCTGCGACGAGATGGTCAGCCCAGCAGGAAGCCCGGTCGCCGACCACGTGAAAGGCAGCGCGCCACCTGAGGCACGCAACACCGCACTGTATTGGCTGCCGACCACACCACCTGGCAGACCCACCGACTGAATTGCCACATCGGACGGGTTGGCCAGGTTGTACATGAAAACAGCCATCATCTCGCGGGTGACGGGCGTCCAGGGGTCAAATGTGCCGTCGTCGGCATTGTTCGCGATGCCCTTCTGGTAAACCCAGGACATCTCCTTGTAGAACTGGACCGAAGGATCGACATCGTAGAACAGCGAGACGCTTGGAGCGGTGTAGGTCGGCTGACCTGCGACGCGGTACATGAACGCTGCCATCGCATCGCGATCGGTCTGGTTCCAAGGACGATAGGTGCCGTCCGGCCAGCCCGTGGAGATACCGGACGACTTCATCCAGGCCATCTCCTTGTAGAACTGCGTCGACGACGTGATGTCCGTGAAGGGTGACTGCGTCGGCGCGGTGAGGGGGGGGCTTTCGAGATAGCGGTAGAAGAACGCCGCCATGGCATCGCGATCGACCTGTTCCGATGGACGATAGGTGCCATCGTCCCAGCCGGTGGAGATACCGGACGATTTCATCCAGGCAATCTCCTTGTAGTACGGATGGTCAACCGGCACATCGGTGAAGACAGGATCCTCGGCATGAGCCGGGCTGCTCACGCTCACGATCGACATGCATGCCACTAGGAGAGCGATCAGTAGTGCGTAGGCACTACGGCGTTGCCTGCGAGGCGGCTCTTTCATCGTCAGCTTTCCTCCACGATCATCTGCATTGACGCCGAATTCGACAATGCTGGATCACCCGGCCAGGGGCCAATACCTACAGCGAACAGCCGCGTTGGCACGACTATGGCGGGGATCACCACTGCGAGTGACCGACGCCTGCTAGTAGGGCCAGTAGACTCCACTAGCCGAGTGTAAAGCGCAATTAGTGTATCACTACCCACGATGGCATCCAACACGCCGACCAGTCTGTCAAACAGCTGTGCCCGGGCACGAGCTGCATGCCTTGATACCGCAGGTATCCGAGAAAAAGCGACTTCCTCCCCGCTCCGCGGGTTCCTCGCGATGCCCGGATCAGGCCTTGTCAGTGGTCTTCTCGGTGGTTTCGGCCTTGACCGCGGTGCGCCGAGGATAGACCCAGAACTTCATGATCGGGAAGTTCCATATCGTGGTCACGGCGGTCGAAATGACTTTTCCGAACAAGTAGAGATCGAGATAGCGATCGAAACCTTCGACAATCAGTGCGGTGAGCACCATATTCACCGTGAGCAGAATGGCGTAGCGAACAGCCGAGTTGCCTAGGTGAAGATCAGCGCTGAACGTGAACCTGCGTTGCAGCAGGAAGCTGTACAACGTTGACAAAGCGAATGCGATCGCCGCAGACAGCCAGGCCGGCACCCCCAGGCCAGATTTGAGAAGCGCCAGCGAGCCGAAGTCGATGACGAACGCGGAGCCACCGACGAGCAGGTAGCGAACCAGCTGCTGCCCGACGGGCGGCAACTTATCCAGCAAACTCCCCATCGCATTCTCCTCTCGTGACCGTTGAACAGGCTAGCAGGCAGCCTCACGACCACAAGGGCTCCTCTCCAAGGGCTCCTCTTCCGACCAGCGACACCGCCTGGGGCCTCTGCCTATGCGCCCCAACCGCCTAGACCTTTCCCCACAAACCAACGGTGATACCCACGAGCACGCGGTTCACAGCTGGCCCGCTCAGGCTCGGCTGTCTTCGGGTGATGACCGCCACCACTGCTGATTGTCCCGGTACCACTCGATGGTTTCGCACAGCCCGGCTTCGAAGTCCGAATGACGCGGGCACCAACCCAGCTCGTCGCGCAGCTTGGACGCGTCCAGCGCGTACCGCAGATCGTGGCCGGGCCTGTCGTCCACCAGGTCGTAGGCGTCGGCCGGCCGGTTCATGAGCCCCAAGACCAACTCCATGACCTCTTTGTTGGTGTGTTCCCCGTCGGCACCGACCAGATAGGTCTGGCCGAGCCGCCCTGACTCCAGAATGCGCAACACCGCCGCGCAGTGGTCGTCGACATGGATCCAGTCCCGGACATTGCGGCCATCACCGTACAGTGCCGGGCGGCGCCCGTCGAGGATGGCGGTGATCAGATGCGGAATGAACTTCTCGATGTGCTGACGCGGACCGTAGTTGTTCGAGCAGTTGCTGATCGTGGCCCGCACCCCGAAGCTGCGCACCCAGGCACGTACCAGATGATCCGAACCGGCCTTGGATGCCGAGTAGGGGCTGGACGGCCGGTAAGGCGAGTCCTCGGTGAACCTATGTGGATCGTCCAGCGCCAAGTCGCCGAAAACCTCGTCGGTCGAGATGTGGTGGTAGCGGACATCGTGGACCCGCACGGCCTCCAACAGCGCGAAGGTCCCGGCCAGATTCGTCGAGATGAATGGCTCCGGATTGGCCAGCGACCTGTCATTGTGCGATTCGGCGGCGAAATTGACCACCGCATCCACCCGGGTCACCAACTCATCGACGAGCGCCCGGTTGCAGATGTCGCCGCGCACGAACTCGACCCGATCGTCCGGCAGCCCGCGAAGCGACGCCCGGTTACCTGCGTAGGTGAGCTTGTCGACCACGATCACCTGCTGGTCGGTGTGCGAGATCAGGTGGTGGACGAAGTTGGCGCCGATGAAACCCGCTCCCCCGGTGACCAGGATCGTGCCCCGCACAGCCACGCTCATCGGACGAAGAAGTCGGACATGCCAAGCGGCGACTGCTCGGTGACCTTGCAGTGCCTCACGCTCGCCCAGGCGGGACCCTCACGCAACCACTCGACCATCGTGGCCACCGCATCCGCCGGGCCCTCCACCCATGCCTCGACCGAGCCATCGCGAAGGTTGCGCACCCAGCCTGCGACTCCGAGCGCCGTCGCCCGGTCTAAGGCCGACCACCGAAAACCGACGCCCTGGACGCGTCCGGTCACCACTACCTGCACCGCGCGCTGAGTCATGCATCCATGATGACAACCCCATCGTGGTCTGACTACACGGCTCTTACCAACGATGACCTAAAATGGCAACGACGTTTGGAGGTTCCATGACAGCATCCCCGCTTCAGCTGACTCGCCGGACCGCGCTGGTGGGTGCGGCTGGCCTGACCCTCGCCGGATGTGCCGACGGTGTCGGCGGTTCTTCGGGTTCGGACAGCCCCTCGGCGCCTCAGGACGCGCAGCCGACCGCTAACGGCAACAGCGAGGCGGTCATCACTGTCAGCTCTGCCCATGGTCTGGACGCCATGTGGCCGAACGAACCGCTGGACATCTCCGTTGAGAACGGCACGATTTCGTCGGTGAAGGTGACCGATGCGTCCGGCGCCGAGATCCCCGGCAAGGTGGCGGGCAGCCAGTGGACGCCCGATCGTGGCACCCTGCTGCCGCGAGCGACCTACTCGGCCGAGGTCACCGCCCAGGATTCGAAGAAGCGTGAACAGGTCTCGACGGCAGCCATCAGCACCGTCAATCCGAACCTGGTCATCGAGGTGGATTTCCGCTACGCCGATGGAACGGTGATCGGCAACGGCATGCCGATCTGGGTGCGTTTCGACATGCCTGTCAACGACGACCAGCGCGCGGCCATTGAGAAGACGGCGTCCGTGGTGACCAGCCCGGTGCAGGAGGGCTCCTTCGGCTGGGTCGACGGCACCACGCTGTACTGGCGTCCGAAGGAGTACTGGCAGGCGGGTTCGACGGCGCACGTCGAGGTGAAGGCCGGCGGGCTGCCCGCCGGGGATACGTGGATTCTTGCCGACGCGGCCGCTGATTACGTATACGGCGATCTGCGCGTCATGTACACCGACATCGACAACCACTCGCTGACCTGCTACCAGAACGGTGCCGTCGTCAATACCATTCCGGTGAGCTGTGGTAAACCCGGGCTGGAAACGATGATCGGTACCAAGGTCATCATGGACAAGCAGAGCCCGGTGGTGATGGACTCCGAGACCTTCGGGGTGAACAACGAATCCCCAGAGGGCTACAAGCTCAATGTCTACTGGGCGCAGCGGCTCACCTGGTCTGGTGAGTACTTCCATGCGGCGCCCTGGGCGGACTACGCGCACGGCTACCAGAACGTGAGCCACGGTTGCACCGGCATGAGCGACGCCAACGCCGAATGGCTGTTCAACTTCACCCTGATCGGCGATCCGGCAGAGTTCGTCGGCAGCACGTTCCCGGTGCAGTCCTATCAGACGATCGGCTGCTGGACGTACAGCTGGGAAGACTGGCAGCTGCAAAGCGCCTTGTGATCGGCTGATCGTGTGCGCTGCGCCGATGGGCTCGGCGTCGCGGTTTCAGGTCTCCGCCACAATGGTGACATGCTCACTGACGGAATCGCCTACCAGGCAGACCCGGCCCGCTATGACGGGTCCATGATCTATCGCCGCTGCGGGCGCTCGGGGCTTCTGCTGCCAGCCATCTCGCTGGGGCTGTGGCAGAACTTCGGCGACCTTCATCCGGCCGGAACCCAGCGCGAGATCGTGCGCGCCGCCTTCGATGCCGGCATCACGCACTTCGACCTCGCCAACAACTACGGGCCGCCGCCAGGCCAGGCGGAGATCAACTTCGGCGAGCTGTTGCGCACGGACCTGGCTCCCTACCGCGACGAACTGGTGATCTCGACCAAGGCCGGATACGACATGTGGGCCGGTCCGTACGGGGCGGGCGGTGGTGGACGCAAGTATGTGCTCTCGTCGCTTGATCAGTCGCTGCGCCGTCTTGGTCTCGACTATGTCGACATCTTCTACTCGCATCGCTTCGATCCGCAGACCCCGCTCGAGGAGACCATTTCCGCGCTCGACCACGCCGTCCGCTCGGGCAGGGCGCTGTACGTGGGCATCAGCAGCTACTCGGCCGAACGCACCCGCCAGGCGGCCGAGATCGCCCGCGAGCTCGGCACGCCACTGCTCATCCATCAGCCCAGCTACTCGATGATCAACCGCTGGATCGAGCAGCCCTCGCCGTCGGACGGAACGCTGATCGAGCAGGCATCGAACCAGGGCATGGGCATCATCGCCTTCAGCGCCTTGGCCCAGGGCCTGCTGACCGATCGCTATCTGGGTGGCGTGCCCACCGACTCGCGGGCCGCCCGTGGTGGCTCGCTGCCGTCCGACACGCTGACCGACGAACTCGTGTCGCGGCTGCGTTCGCTCAATGCCATCGCGCAGCGGCGCGGCCAGTCGCTGGCCCAGCTGGCGATCGCCTGGGTGCTGCGCGATCAGCGGGTCACTTCGGCACTGATCGGGG
>Ga0334890_1001371_pt1 | contig 32826 bp, 41 predicted proteins | sample GraSluR1_MG_3_FD_207220 | JGI IMG/M metagenome (GOLD analysis project Ga0334890, IMG submission 207220) | Sludge microbial communities from methane-producing bioreactor in Wageningen University, Netherlands - Granular Sludge_31_08-R1 | ecosystem: Engineered > Bioreactor > Anaerobic >... | reverse complement strand
CACAATTTCAAAATATGTATCTAAATCAAACGTCTTTGTGTCAGCAATTGAGATACCAAGATGAGCAAGATTAAATATGATATTTGCTACTATGTTTACTTCATCATTTCTTTGTTGGTGGCTTGGGTGTGGATCCTTTTTGAAATGTACCGAGCATTTCACCTATCGTATTCGTTAGATTTTCAAGTTCATTTTGATTACTTAAAATAGAAAAATCCAACGACATTAAAAAGTCGTTGTAAGATTGTTTACTGAAAGGTCTGTGTAACACATATATGATTCGGAAGATAGTATCAATCACAGTAGATAGATCATCTTCTTTTTTGATATTTGATTTTTCTAGTTTTTTGATATCACTAAATAGTTCCGTTGAGAACACATTACGATAATCAATGATTGTAAATAATGATGAATGAAGGCGATAATCTATATCGCCAAGTTTGAGTGTTTTTTCCATATTAGATTATCTCCTTAAATGAATGTTGGCAATGCTGGTGCTGTAGTAAGGAATGACGCATAGTTCGTATCTCCTACACCTGCGATAACTCTTAAAATTAAATTGTTTCCAGATTCAATTGGTCTTGCTGTAATGTTAAGTGTAATCGAGTTTGCTTCAATGGAATCTGCTTTTGATTTACTAGCATCACCTGAAGGTGTAGCTGTACATAAGAAATACCATATACGTCTTGCTTTGATATCTCCTTGAATTTCATACCCAAGTGCAAATGTTTTTGTTTCACCATTTACTACCTCCACAAGATTTCCATTCGTATCTTCTAGAACACCAAAGATATCCTTTTTAAACACATCATCAATCTCTGTGAACTTAAGTGTTACATTCGTTCCTGAATTGGATACAAGCGTTGCGATTACTTTATCATCTGCATATACTTGCGTACTACCACCAATAGCTTCTGTAGTAATTTCTTGTGCACCTTCTAAACGTTTAGGTGTTGCAAAGGTCCAACTACCATCTTCTGCTTGAGTCGCTAGTGCATAATGTACGTTTGTTAAACCAAATGTTACTTTATTACTCATTTAAAATACCTCCTGTTTGATTTCATATACTCTGTTGACTGAACTGTCTTCATTGACAAATTCAGATAATAGTTCAAATTCATATCCCATAAAATATAGGGATGCTTCTAATTGTTCTTCTAATTCTAATTTCTTCTTTTCAGTGATAAGATTTACCTGAAAGGTTACAACCTTTGCGACTGCTCTATCATCTGCATATACAATCGAACGATTACTTAATTCTTGATAGATTATATAGTTTGGATCATTCTCTAATCCTACTCTCGTTCCATATGATACTTTACCAGGCAAAACAGAATTCAAAGTATCAAATAAAGCTTCTAGTTTCTCTTGCATTAATCATCACCTTTTTCAATAATCGATTTAATATCTTCTAACATTTTCGGAGTAAACAATTCAAAGGCTGGACGCATAAATGGTCGCGGTCCTACATATTTACCACTACTATGTGTAAATCCAAACTCCAGTAAATGTGTTAGTTTCCCTTTTTCATTTGAGAAGATAACAATAGTCTTATTGATTCCACTACCTTGAGGTTCAGCAACGAATGAATCAGCAAAAGGTTTCGAACCACCACTTCTAGGTGCATGTGAACTTATATACTTTACGATTTCCTGAGCTGTTTCATCAAGTCGCTTTTCAAGTTTAACGATAATCTCTTCAGCATATTCTTCTACCATATTTGAAATAGCAGTTCCAAGTTCATCAATCGTAACCAATGATATCACTCTTCCTAATCTTTGATTTACTCAAGTAGAGTTCAATGAACTGTCCAATTTGATATGTTCTTTCAATCTTATAGATATCCTCATCAATCTCAGCATATTTACTTCCATCGTATAAGAAACTTTGAATTTTCATGGCGATGTCAATCCTTATATCTGACCGTTTACTTTCATAATATTCATTTGATGTAATACTAAAGTTTATACTGACAACTTCTTTTGAGTTTATAAGTTGGTATGTTGAAGACCCAATAGAATTTTGAATCAAATCCATGGTTAGCAATTTTAGTGATATATTGGGTGAATTAGGATACATTTTCTGAAACTCCTTGTGTTAGTGCAATCTGTCCTACCAACATATCAAATGTCTTCGGTAGTTCTTTTGCACTCCCATCATTCTTAAAGCCAAAAAATGTCTTCACATAAATAATAATCACTGTACTAACCATGGGATTTGATTCATCATTTATATAAGAAGGATTAATTCCGCAACTCGTCATGTATGCTTTGCAACTACTAATGTGAGTGTTCAACTCGTCATCAGCAAATGATTCTGATAAAGGTATGAGTAGTGCTTTTTTTACAATATCTAGTATAGCCATGAAATCAATCCTTTCTTAACCTTTTAATTTGCTTTAGCTATTAGGCTGCAGCTTTCTTTTTGATGCGTAGGAATCCGTTATAACCCACTACGTTACCACCTGTGAATACTGATGCTTTGTAGCTAATGATCCCATCTTTGAATTTGTAATCAGTTGATTTTCCAATTTCAACTGGTGAGAATACTGGAACTTCATAGTTTTTTAATGCTCCATATGCGATACCGTATTCTCCAGCTGCAGTATTACTATCAGCGATGGCTTTACAATGAGAGTTGATGATATAAGGGATACCATCGATAGTTTTGTTGACATAGTCAATAGTATGTACTTTACGTCCTTCTTGAGTCTTAAGTCCCGCAAATGCACGTAAGTCATTCTTATTCAAGATAAGAACTGCTCCACCTTCGACTTCTTCATCTCCACCATAAGCAAAGACAATATCGTCAAGTGTTGAGTCAGTGATCGCTTCAATTTCAAGTGGAGTAGTATCCGCTAAAGCTACTGCTGCATCACTAAAGATTCCCGTGAATGTGTTAGTCGTTCCTGCACCACGTAAGATTTGTTCACTGATTTTCTTTTTGAGTGAAATGTTGATGTTACGTAATACTTCTGCTTGATAAGGAATAGCAGGTAGTTTTTCAAGTTCCTCTGTGATTTCTGTATAAGCAGTAATCTTCACTTTTGAAATTGTCAAATATCCAAATGCTGGTTCTGTTTCACTGTATGGTTGTCCTTCAAGTGTCGTTCCAGCAATACCATTGTTCTTAACAAATGATTTCTTGTACGTTTCTCCACCATTTAGGTTGATTACATTAACTCTGTCAACAAGAGTTGATACTTGAGCAAATGGAACTGGTGCTAATCCTGATGCTGTATGATCAGGTAACAAAATCTCTTCACTTGAAACTTGGATAACACGACTTTCACGCAAACTAGCTCCACGTTGTTCTAACTTTTCTTTATCAATTTTAGTTCTGTTATCAATTACAATTGGTTTGATTTCAGTTTTACTTGCAATCGCCATTTTCTTATCAATGACACTTCGTTCTTCTTGAAGTTCAGTCGTTTCAGACTCGAATGCTTCAAGCTTGATAATATCTGTTTCATTATCGACAAGACCTCTGATTTCAGTCAGTCTTGATTCGATTTCTTTTCGTCTTAATTCTAAATTCATAGTCTTTTCTCCTTTTAAATTTGTGATTTAATTTTGATTCGTTTTTTGATAATGATTGATTGTTCTTCTTGCTCTGCTAACTCCATAGCCTTTAGTTCTAACTCCATAGATTCTAAAGAACGAGCGTATATACTCGTTGCATCATATGCCGGAGTATCCACAACCGACACATCATACAAGCGTTCTATCTTAGTAATAGTTCTTTTTGGAATTCTACCTTCACGGTTCCATACTTGTTCATCTACTGTGAAAGCAAAACTCATCTTATCCAATAAACCACTTCTTACCATTTTGTAGATGTCTTGATTGGTGTTTGTGTCTAGTAACTCAGCACGCACTTTTAAACCGGTGCTATCTACTGTAAGTGATAACGATTGGTTCTTGGTTCTGGCGATAATTAAAAAGGAGTCCATATGATTGTATTTCATAGGAACATCCTTCATTTTGGTTTCTGATAGTGCTCTTGAATCGATTTCCTCTAGGAAACCATATTCTTCATCACCGATTAATGTTTCATTATTAAAGACTAATGCATAGCCTTCTAATATCATCTTGTCCTCTTCTTCATGAAGAGTGACATCAGCTAATCTAGTTTCCTTTATCATCTTTGCGAGTCTCTACTTTCTTTGGTTTTGGAGCTACTTGTTTATCTAATTTTTGATACTCATATTCAAGCTCTGAGTCTTTATAGAAAAGTGACTCGAGTTTTTCCTTCTTGCAATAATCATCAATGATGATTGTTTTTGCCTTCTGTGTTTCTAAGATTACCTTCAATGCTTCTTCAGATATCTTTCCATTAACTGTTATTTTCATCTATAGGGTCCTCCGTTCCTACTTGATATAAGTTCGCCTTATCAGCATCGACAAAGTTTAATGATTGGAGTCGTTTATTTCCACCTTCGATAGGTTCTAATCCGAGTAGTGCTCTTGATTCATTCAGTGACATAATACCTAGACTCATCAATTTCTCAATGGCAGTAACTTTGGTATTCCATGAAGCGTACTGCAATCTTTCACTATAAAAGATTATTTCTTCTCCACGTTCTAGCTGATTGTTAGTAAGTAATCCTATAGAAAAAGCCTCGCTGAGTTGAATAGCTAAAGGCTCTATGGTTGATTCATAAAAAGAATTAAATTCTTCTTCTGTATATTTGCTAGTAAATATAGGCACTGACACACCAAAGTAATCTAATATTTTTGCTTGCAAGAATTCCAGTGTATCCTTATCAATCAATTTTGGATCAACATCTAGAGGTATATATTCTGACTTCAAATCAATAGGTATAATTGAACTGCCTTTCAAACTTACCGATTCCGATAATGCAACATCGAATAATTCTCGTTGTTTTTTCTTATCCGTTTCTGATAACATTCCATTCATCTTCAAGATACCTTTGATTTGCATAGAAGATTTGATGGCATTATCAATTCCTTGAAGTAGACTATCATTGATGGATATGGTTTTGAGGATTGCTTCATGATCTCCAGTTGATCCTGTTCCACCAAAGATATCGTTTTGTCCGAAATGTCTTCTTAAATGAATAACGTTATCGTACGGTAAAATGTATGTCTCTCCATTATCAAATAGGAACTTGATGAAGTAGGTATCCGAGCTATCCACAATGATTTCTACCGTGATTGGTCGTAATGGATAGATACCTTTTAGCTCTCCAGTATCCTTATCAAACTTAGGATAAACAAACGCATTATCATTCAGCAAAAGCAAAGTGATCGTTTTGTAGATGAAGTCATATGGTGTCATTATTTCGTTCGGTTTATACTTCAAAAGAAAAGACAGCTTACCTTTTTTCTCGGTTACTGTCTTATCGTTTTCGGTTTTTATAAATCTTGGTTTAAGTTTAGCACATTGGCTTGCCACTCGATCAATACATATTTTAACCACATCACTCTTTGATATATTTGTACCAAACGGTGTGTAAAATGTATTTAAATTACTGATTAACTGGAGTGCATCAAATGACCCAGTTTTCTTTTTTCTCTTAAATATGGGCATACATATTTACCCCCTTTATTATTAGTGCTTAATTTGTTATACTTATATCAAGGACTGTAAAAGCTATTTTAGTGATTACGGTTAGATTTGTACTTTCTTCAGCAGTGCTGGAGATAACCATTGCTATATCTTTGAAAGAAATTTTAGTAGGAGTGATGCATATGGCGAAAGTTGAGTTGTGGTGGAGAATTCTTGTGGTGGTGTCTCCTACACTGGTGAGAGTATGAAAATAATAAAAAAGCTAATAGTAATCCTTACAAGTGGGGGTTCGACTCCCTCCACCACCGCCTTGTTATCAATGACTCTAATCTCACAGAGTCTTTTTTTATATCATGTTTTCGTAGTCTGTTTTGTATCTATTTAAGACTACGTAAGCAATAATTAAAGCCACAGTTCCATCAATTCGTTTGTACTTTGAGTTAAGTTTTGATGGTTGTATGTTTCCATTAAGATCTACCTTTGCTTGAGTATTTGCAAGACACCATTTCATGATTGGATTGTTATTGTAATTTACAAAGTTATTTTTTAAATCTGCTTCCATAATTTTCATGGGTTCTGATAATGAATAGATTCCCTGTCTTACCTTTTCCATATTGAAACCAAGGTCTTCCATTTCTTTAATCCAATATTGTGAATTCCATGGATCATATCCTACCCATAAAGGGCGTATTCCATAAGTTTGTATCATCTTCATAAACCACTGAGTAACCAGACTAAAATCATTTTGATTTCCTTCTGTTAATGTTACAAAACCTTTCTTAATCCAAATATCATATGGAACATTATCTTCTTTGATTCTTTTTTCTACGACTTCACTTGGCATAAAGAAGTGAGGGACTACATACTTCTTATTGCTATCTTGTTTTTGAATAACTAGAACTGCAGCTGTTAAATCGGTTGTGGATGATAAATCAACACCACCAATTGCATATGAATCTCTTAGATCATCAATGGAATATTTATCTTCATTGTTTAAATCATCAAATGATAACCAAGAACCTGAATCCGCTTGTTTGATATTGAAGTCTTTACAAAGCATTGTGACTCTTGTTGATAGGTCATGTTTGGATTTATTCATAACATCTTCTAAGTAATTATTGAGTTTTACAACACCTAGACTAGGGTTTGATTTTTGCCATGTCGAAGGGTCCTCATAAATCTCCTTTGTTGAATCTTGAGTATACAACCATGGGAGTACTCTGCTATCCTGTATTTCACCTTTTAACATCTTTCTAGAATAATCTAGTTTATTATCCAAAAAACCACCAACGGTTGTTCCTTCAGTGGTTATGATAAATATTAGTGGTTCCTTCTTTGTTGATTGTGATTGTTTGATTGCATCATATACTTTTGAATCAGTCATTTCATGGACTTCATCAATACAACCAACTTCTATATTATATCCATCCTTATTTCTTGATTGAGCTGACAACTTCTTTATCTTGTTTTTAGTCTTTGGGGAATAGATGTGATAGATGTTTTTCTTACTTCTGGTTTCCTTTGATAAAGCTGGAGATTGTTCTCTCATGTTATTAATCTCTTCAAAAAGGATATTTGCCTGCTCAGTTGTATTAGAAGCACAGACAATATCTACGCCTCCTCTTGAAAGAAAGAATTCAGCTAAATCGATACCAGCAACGAAAGTAGTCTTACCATTTTTACGAGCAATTAATAATATAACTTCATTGAATCTACGCAATCCTGAATCAGCCATCTTAAATCCATAGGCAGTTTGTATTAGTGCTTTCTCCCATAACTCTAAAATAAAAGGCATACCGTTAAATGGTGACTTAGTGTGCTTACAAAAAGTTTCTATGAAATCAATTCTTAAGTTCCCGGGTTGTTCATCAAAACTATAGAGAGGATTATCTAAATCTTTTATAAGTTGATCAAGTTGTGTTTTTAATTCTTCTCCAACGATGATGTTTCCATTTTTAATTTCATTGTAATATTCAATTAGAAAATTCATTCACTTGCTCTCTTAAGAAATTCATCAAAAGCATCATCTCCATCATCTATTTGTGTTCCTAGAATACTGTTAAGTGTCTTGATGACAGTTCCATATGAATTCACAAGTTTTGTATAATATTTAGCTGCCTCAGTTTGTCGTTGCATACCTTTATTTGATATTTGGATAGCACCATACTTTCTAATCTGCTCTTGTAACTTATCAAGTTCCACTTTCATAAATGCAGCTTGATAAATTAAGTTATCTACTAGTTCAGTCTTTGATTCATCAACCAAAGAAAAAAGCGACTTTAATCGCTTGTATTCCTGTATTATATTCATTTTAAATTTTTATGCTTTCTTCAAGATACTTAGTTTATGTTCATCCCTTAAATAGAGTTCAAGTAATATTCTAACATATGACTCAATATTACCATTTAAAGTTAGCATTACTTCATCATATAAATCTTCGACAGTTGCAGATTCAGATGTTTTCGTATTGTATAATTTCGCAAGTTTATTAAGTTGCTTCTCTTTATCAAGAAAGTCACCATGTGCGATATCCGACCTAATAGCATAAGCAAATCTAAGTTCCTTTTCTATCATTTCGCTGAACTTGCCATAATATTCATATAGAACTAGATTAAGTTTTCCGACAAACTGTTTCGTGATAGAATCTTCTACATTAAACCTATTGTAATCTGGTTTATGTGTCAATAGAAACTCAATCAAACTTATCATTTGAACATTATATAAGTCACTATTACTAAAATATATATTTTTCATAGATTCTAATGCGTCACAAATAAAATTGAATTCGTTAGAATCATACCTTTTATCAATCAAATCTATAATAGGACGATAATACTTGATAATTTTATTAAAAGGATAAAATCTCACTGGCGATTTTGTTTCTTTACCATCATTCTTATGTGATCTAACTATCATTTCAGGAAATAATCTCATTTGAGAATGAGATGTCACTTCATGCTCATCTTTAAAAATCACAGATACTAATATTGAATCATTACACATGAAATCTAAAAAGGAAAGTCTACTTTTTACAAAATCTATACTTTGAAAAATTGTACCATTTAACGGCATAACAGTATTATCTTCAAACTCGCTAGAAACTCTTTTATGTTTATCCAATGTTCCAATAATAGTTTCATCAAATCTAATAATTACCCAAATTCTAGCAAGGTCTTTGTATATGTTTTTTGTAAATTTAAGCTTTTTTCTTTGTTCTATTGATGTATGATTTTCTAGAAAATCATTTAGGATACTTCTTAATGTTATATATCCTTCTCCAACCTGATGTGATTCTTCTGGAAAAGGTCTTTTACACATATGATTCGCATCTTTAATGATACTAGCAATTTCATTGATTTCATCCATATTCTTCGGATTATCAAACTGAATGCCACCAAAAAACATTGATTTATCCTCATTTGATAATGGATAAAAATGATTAGTCATAATATACATTTTTTCATCACCTTCCTTTTTTCACATTTTCAAAAATTTAACCTCGTGTTTTTTAATTGCCCACCTACGCGGTACCCTTCGCAAATAATAATACATACTGGGCGGGGGTTAACAATTCTTTAATGTATTTATGAGTTCATAGGTCTTTTCCATAATTTCTGGGCATTTATAATCATCAATTGTTCTCCCAGTTAAAGAAAATCTCTTAAAAATAGGTGACTTAGGACAATGTTCTTTTACTTCATCTCTTAATCTTTTAAATGTGTTTCTTAAATAAACATAATCACCAGGTACAGTAGTATTTTCATATTCTCCATAAAAAGCTTCTAACTCCTCTAAAACTTCACTCTTACTTCTCATTTTTTTTTCCTCCACTATAAACAAGCTATTAAAAGTATTCTCTTTAACTATCTCATTTACTCTTTTGATAACTGTATCCTTTAGTATTTCATAATCCTTTATTCTTATTTTAATCCAGGAAAGTGGTGAAATCACTTGAGAGGTTAAATCAAGTTTAATTTGAGAAATCAAAATTGATACATAAATAATGACATCAAACTTTCTCTTTTCATCTTTTACTCCGTTTTCGTCATAGTATACATACATGAATTGTTGCATTCTTTCTAGTATTTTAACCGCATCATTAGAACCATACCCAATAATTCTACTTATAATCTGCGAGTACTCTTCAAGTCCAAATTTCCCATTTGTTATATTTGACATCATTTCAGCTAACTCAAAAGGTACGTCAGTAATTTTGCTTAAAGCAATACTTGATTGAACTTTTTTCACTTCATCCTTAACACTTTTGTTATTTAAGTAAATTGTAATTATAAATCCTATGATAGTCACTGTGCTTGGTATTGCAAAATATATCCATTCCACAGTCCCACCTCCTTTTTTATAAATATTATATCAAAAATGAATTATAAAAACGAGGTTTATCGTGAAATCAAATTGCCATCTTCATCAAATTGTTGTTGCTTCGAGAAACGCTTATGTTCCATGTTGTGACATTTCTTACATAACAATTCTAAGTTTTCCTGATTCAAACTGATTTCAGGATTAGTTACATTTAGAACTGTAAGTCTTATCTTATGATGAACTTCTTCTCCTAAAGCACCACATTTTTCACACTTTCCTTTGGCTTCACGTATCTTGATTTCTCTTGCTACTTGCCATGGAATTGATTTATAAAAACGATGGATTTCTTTAGGCTTTCTCATATAGGTTTCTAAGTTCAGTTATCTTATCATCCACATGTTCCCAACAAACATCTAAATCTTCTCTACCGAAGTGCCCATACTTTGCTAACTCCTGGAATTTAACCTTATCAAGATTGAGTTCTTTTCTTATGCTTTCTGGTCTAAAGTCAAATACATAATTCACAAGTGCTTGTATCTCTTCATCAGATGTAACTCCAGTATCAAAGGTATTTATTAACACACTGACTGGTTTTGCTAATCCAATAGCATAGCTCAAATGAACCTCGCAGTGTGTGGCCAAACCTGCCCCCACAACGGCTTTTGCTACATATCTAGCATAATAAGCCGCACTGCGATCAACCTTGCTTACATCCTTGCCAGAAAAGGCTCCTCCGCCATGTCTAGCGTAACCACCGTAAGTATCTACAATAATCTTTCTACCAGTTAATCCAGAATCTGCATAAGGACCACCAATAACAAACTCTCCAGTAGGATTGATAAGAACTTCTGCCTCAACAATCGTATCAAAATCAAACATCTTCGTAAGGACCTCGTTAATGATAATGTCTTCTGCTTGCTCCAAGAAAACACCTGGTTGTGTTTGAGCTGAAACTATAATGGTTTGTACTTTCTTCGGTCTACCATTTTCATAACCAACAGATACTTGACATTTACCATCTGGTCCGAAAATGTGAGAATACTTCTCTTTACGAATAGTATCCATTTCTTTTGAGATTTGATTTGCTAACATAATCGGTAATGGCATATACTCTTGTGTTTCGTTACAAGCATAACCAAACATAATACCTTGATCTCCCGCACCTTGCTCATGTGAATCAGTTATGTTCACACCAAGAACGATATCAGCTGATTGCTTTGATATCTTTTCCATAACCACGAATTCATCTTCATAGCCGATTTCTTTTAGTTTTTGTTTTGCTATATTTGCATAATCCACTTTCGCAGTTGTTGTAACTTCACCAAAGACAAAAACTAAATCATCTTTGATTGCTGTCTCAACTGCAACTCTAGCATTTTCATCTTGTTCTAATATCGCATCTAGTATTGCATCACTGATTTGGTCACAGACCTTATCCGGATGTCCACTAAATACTGATTCACTTGTTACTACTTGCATAAAACTTCATCTCCTTTATAAATGAGTAAAAAAGGAGCTTATTCGCTCCTAAGTACTGATTTTGGTAAATACGCTGTGTATCTTGCGTAATGGTATCCTTCGCTTTCAACAAGGATTCCGAAATCATGTTCACTGCTTGTTACAAAGATACAATGGAACACATCCTCTTTATCACAATACATTATATCAATGTTTTCTTTTATAAATTCATAATCATCAAGTGGATCGTGTATGAATGTTTCAAACAAATCTGGATCAATGATAATCTCTTTTTCAATGATGAACTCATCCTGTGGAAGAAGTTCATCAGGTGTTGCTTTTCTAATAAAGTTTACTTTCATTTTGCTATCTCCCATGCTGTATAAACTGAACGATAAGTACAATCCCAAGTATCAAGAATCACTCCATCTACAGAAGCAGTAATATGGCCTGCCATTTTTAAGATGTAAGTTCCTTTTGGATGCAACTCTGTAAAGTCACTGCCTTTGATTCTTGGTTCTCCTTTTACCGGTTTGAATATGAGCCTTGGATAATCTTTCAAATATTCATATAAAAACTTTGTGTCTTTATAACTCGAATATCCAAGTTCTCTTTTTGAGTGGTTTAGTTCTCTTCTGCATTCTAGATAGTCTTTGTTTTTTGCTGTTGCAATTGCTCTTACAACACAATCTCCAGTTTTGATTCCTTTTGGATGTGCGTTAAATTCTTTGTACATTATTCAACCCACCCTTCATTGAACCATTTTACAAGTTCTCTTGAAGAATCTGATTCAAATAATGGTTTATTAAAGTTGTTCTTTCTACCATAAACTGTATAACGTTTCTCATTATGAACACTTGCTATTTGAATAGTCAAGAGTGTATCACCAGTTTCAATATCAGCAAATCTGAAATCATCATAGATAGGACCATTTAATGGACAGTTATTCTTGAACCACACATACATTGTTTCAAGGTTGATTTTTCCGCCATGCTTGATTTTTTTTACGATGTTTCCCATGCGTTTGGTTTTACCAGCTAAGCTCGTATCCTTACAAAACCAATCGTACCATCCAGCTTCACATTGTGTTGCATAATCTTTTAATTCAAAATCTCCGTTATTGAATCTCTCAATCCAGGTTTTAACATTCATTTCTTTTTCCATAATCTTAGTCTCCTTTGTTTTGGTTACTATATATATCACTCTAAAGGGACTAAATAGCAAGTACTATTTTTCACTATAGTAACTAATTTTCAAAGATATCAAAATGGCTAATTGGAGACCTCTCTCCATTTCTTATCAGATAACAGTTCTCGTCTGATTCCTTATGTTTTATATAACGTTTCACAATAACATCAACAAATCTCTCATCAAGTTCCATCAAGAATGATTTACGATCAAGTTGATCAGATGCAATCATGGTTGAACCCGAACCACCAAAGAGATCTAATACTGATTCATGACGTCTTGAGGAATTGCTGATTGCTTTTCCTACAAGTTCTAATGGTTTCATTGTTGGATGTTCTTCATTCTTCTTTGGTTTATTATATTCCCATATAGTATCTTGCGTGCGATCATCAACAAAGTAATGAGCTGCGCCTTCTTTCCACCCATATATAATTGGTTCATGTCTCCAATGAAAATCACCTCTACCAAATACAAAAGAATTCTTAAGCCAAATTATCTGAGCCGCATACTTAAAACCTACATCATGGTAAGCATTCGTAAAGTTTCTTGTTTCAGTAGCTGCATAACAAACATAAATTGCACCACCTAATTTTAACGAGTTATACATATTTGTAAATGCATGATATAAAAAAAGATAGAAGCTATCATCTTCCATCTTATCGTTTTTAATCTTTCCTGCTGTTCCTTCATAATCAACATTATATGGTGGATCAGTAAATATCATATCCACTTCATGGCCATCAAGTAACGTAGCTACTTGATTTGAATCAGTTGAATCACCACACATTAATCGATGAGGTCCCAGTTCATAAATATCTCCCGGTTGTGAGAATGGTACTTCAGGGATTTCATCAGTGATATCAAAGTCATCATCAGTTGCATTATCTGGAAGTAACTCTTCCATTTCTTCAAACCCAAACTGAAGCATATCCATATCTATATGAGATAATTCTTCTTCAAGTTTTGATAAATCCCAAGTAGCCAGTTCTGCTGTTTTGTTGTCAGCTAAGCGAAATGCTTTGATTTGTCCCTCGTTTAAGTCATCTGCGATAATACATGGCACTTCTTCTAAACCAAGCGACACAGAGGCTTTTAAGCGGGTGTGTCCTGCAATTATGACGTTATCACTAGAGATTACAATTGGAACTTTGAATCCAAACTCACGAATGGAATTAGCAACTGCTTCTATTGCTTCTTCATTATGTCTTGGATTATTATCATATTCTAGAAGACTAGTCGTCTTCTTCATCACTACTTGCATTCGTCCACTTTTCCTCTCTATTTCTCAAACGTTCATACATTGCATCGATTTCTTCTTTTTTATCATTGTAGTCACGACCGAATTTTATGATAAGAAGATACCTCACCGCATTCATATCTGGTTGTGCCTTTTTCTTATATTTAACTATTTTCTTTTTGGTCCCAGTTTTTGTTTCTTCGATCGTTGTTTGAGTTTCTTCATACTCATAACCAACTGCTTTTTTGATTAAGGTATCGATTAAAGTATATTTTAGATCGTCATTACCAAATACGAATGCTTGATTCATTTTAGGATGACGATTTTTTAATTTGTACATTGTCTTTTCTGACATACCAAGAATCTTAGCTATCTCAACTTGAGGTACTCCTTTTGAAATTAATTCTTTTATCTCATTTAACCTTTTGTCCAGTATACCGTCACGTTCCCACTTTTCGTAGTAATCAAGCGTATATCCTTTCATTTTAAATCACTCCAACTGTTAGGTAATTATTGTCAAAACTGTAATGACTTACCAGTTGAATACTACAATTCTTTCTGCAAAAGAAAAAGGAATCCGATCCACTCGAACTCCTATTACTTCTAGGCTTACTTTTAGCCAGTACTCCACGATAAATACACTCTATCACAATTGTCAAATTTTGTCCATGAGCGCAAAGCACGATATAGCCCAATTAGGCTCACAAAAGTGTATTGTATTTTAATCTCGTATAATCAAACACAATTAAATTTCACGTCTTATACCAGAAGTCACAGATATTATTGGTGGTAACTTGATATGGTTACTTTTTTAGCTCGACACATCATAAATCTTACCATCTTTCAACTCTAATCTATAATCATATTTATCAAGCAGTTCATAATTTGCATGATGGCATATATTTATTATTCCAATATTAGGAATATCTAATATACTTTTTTCAATAAGCAATGCAGTTTCAACATCCATTGATGCATTCATTTCATCTAATATTAAAAAGGATGCATCACTGTATAATGCTCTTGCGATAGATATCCTTTGCTTTTCACCTTGAGATAATCTTTGTCCGTTTTCGCCCATGATTTCATCAACTCTAGTACTGATGAAATCTTTACTAAAAGATAAATTATTTAGTAATTTCTCTACTTTTCTTTTATCAATATCTTTGTAAAAAGCAATGTTATCTAGTATAGACATATTAAATATCCAAGGACTTTGCTCAACCACTTTTATCTTATCTTTGACCTTTGAGAATTCAATTTCCACATTTTTTGATATATACTTTATTTCTCCTTGAACTATCTCTTTTTGATTTATTAAAGCTCTAGCAAGTGTTGATTTTCCAACACCTGTTTCTCCAAATAAAATATATTTTTTACCTCGTTCAAATGTATAATCAATTGAATCAATAACTTTTTTCTTCCCATACCTTATTAAAAGCCCATTTACAATAATTTTATCTATCTCATGATTTCTAGGATTGTTTTCATTTTGTTCTTTTGAGTAATTAGAATTAAGCAAGTAATTAATTTTTTTTAGTATACTTTGCGAACTAATAAACTTACTTAAATTACTTGAAATCACATTTATAGGAGAGACTAGTGTGTTTGTTAACTGGACAATTGCCACCATTGATCCGTAATAAAATCTTCCTTGCATGACAAAATATGCACCAAACAAGAATCCAATAGTTCCAATCAAAGTGATAAAAAAATGTGATATAGAAACTACAGTTTGATTATTACTCTCAAAACTACTTTTTGATTTGTTAACTCGATTTAAATCACTATTTAGTTCCTTAATGACTCTTCCTTCTACTCCATAGTTTTTTAGAATAGTAAACCCACTAAAATAATCTTTAAGTCTGGAATTCATAATTGACAAATCATTAACTAATTTTATATTGCTTTCTCGTAATTTTCGTTTAAACAGGTAAGGAATACTCATTACAATAATACTAATTAAATAAAGTGCTATAGTAACCTCCCAGCTAAGCATCAATAGCAAGTAAGTAGATAGAGTAAAAGAAATAATACTAGTGATAATTTGAATAAAAGTTATATAATAGTTTTCTGTAATAATCTTCGCATCATTATTTACATCAGAAATGATACCACCGGTGTCAATGATTTGCTTTTTGGATAATTGATTCCTAATAATATCTAACCTCAGTCTCTCACAATAATCATTTGAAGAATGGATTTTCATCAACTCAAAGAGGAAGTTCAGAAATCTAGTAATTAGAATGTATCCAACCGAAAAAAATGCCATACTCAATAATTGTGAAATATCACCATTTTCTGTAATGTCAATGGTAGCCTCAATTATCTTAGCAAAATACACCCAAATAACAGTGCTCATTATACCAAGAGTAACTGTAAAGAATAAAGACAAACGATTATAACGAAATAATATCCTCATAATTTCACCTACTAATTTGATTCAATATGTTATTGTATAATAGTTTAATAATAGAACAGTAGTTATCTTCCACATCAAATCTACCACTACCAATATTCGCGTGAACTCTACATCCACCACCACAATAATATCTAAACTCACAATCACTACACTTCTCAATGGTATCAACTGTCAATTTAGAAAAAAAATCCACAATATTATTATGCTTAATCTTACTAAAATCGATGCTTTCATCATTAATATTTCCTAGCTTGTAATCTGGCAAAATTAATTCTGAACATGGATAAATATCTCCACTTGAATAAAGGGCTAGTGTTTTAGTCCCTACACTACAAACTTCTTTTCTTGTTCTATTTTCTAGATTCTCTATAATTCCCTCAAATAAATAGATTTTTATTCTATCTCTAAGCCCATTAAAATAATTCTTCACCAAATCAACTAAGAATACTTCAAATTTATCATTTTCCAATTTAATTATATCACTATTTATTCCCCCAGAACCATATTCTTCAAAAAATGGTAAGTGAATTTGCTGTGCTTGATTTTCAACTGCAAAATCTATAACATTATGAAAACTGTCTATATTTAATTTGCTAGGCATAAATGAAATATCATACTTTACGTTGTAATTCTTTAGAAACTGGATTCCTTTCACAACTTCGGAATATTTTCCACCTTCTCTGATCTTTTCAAATGCATTTTCATCACCATCTAAACTTACTTGAACATAAACATTATAGTCAAATAATAATTTTGCCAATCTTTCAGTTATAAGCGATCCATTCGTTAAAAGAAAAATGCCTAATTTGTTTTCAAATGCATGCTTTATGAACTGCTCTAAATTACGATTTAATAATGGTTCTCCTCCAGTGAATGTAATATGTTTACCACCGTATAATACAAACTCTTTAATAAATTTTTTGTATTCATCATTCAACTTCAATGAAATGTTTACATTGTTGTTAGCTCCACCACAACTATAGAAACAATGCTTACACTTAAAATTACATGAGTCTGTCAAAAACACTGTCATTGCAATATTTGGTGTATCATCATTTCTGAAATTCTCTTTAGGAAACAATGTATTATCAATCTCATCAATAAACTGTTCAACTTCTTTTGGGTCAACTTCATATTTGTTGGAGAATACTGTTACACCTTTAGCACGAATTTCTTCATAAGATAAGTACCCTTCATAAGTCAATGAAATCCAAGTAGTTTTTTGAGGATTTAATAATACAATATGATCATCATAATTCTTCTTAACTATGTTATTATTCATTATATAATTTCCTTTCTACGTATTTTATGTACATTAGGATTGGTATATGATTTTGATTAACAAATCGTAAATAAATTTGCTTAGATCAGTACTTAATGAACGAAATAAGTGCAATGTCCTGCCAAATCAATACAAGAATCAATGTTTCTTACATTGTTTTTTGATTTCTTTAAAATTAGCATTTTTTTCATCTTCTCTCCCCCCCTTTCTCCAATCCCAAATGTACATTAAATCAATATAATTTTTTTCAATATTGTGGGAGCTGAGAATAAAATGTAATCCATCTTATATAAATTAACATTCATTTCACACCCCCCCTTGAATCTAAAATCGATTTCAATTCTGAAATAATCTCAAAACTCTTAAAATGTGAGTCCTTTGCTAATATGTACTCGCTTTTTTTAATTTTATCAATCTCTTTTACATACCATTCATATAGTCGGTTTACAAGAAGAGAAAATTTCACACTATCATCAGGATACTTTATAGATGATAATTGGTTCGCATAACTGATAATATAGTTATCATTACTATATTGTTTAATAGTTTGACTCAGACCTTCCATTTCAACCATCATAATTTGTTCAATGTTCATAGGATCTCCTTTTTTTCGAATTACATACGAAAATGTAGACTTAATCTACGATTTTCGCAGCTTGCCAATTTATTCCCCTAAATCAATCTACATCTACTTCTTCATAACTGACATCATCAAAGTCAGCAGAAACACTGGTAGTGTTAAGATTGATTGCAGCAAACAAACATCCTACAAGGATTGCAAGCAATGCAATTCTTTTTTTCATTTTACCCTCCTTGCCTATATGTTATAATAGAGTCAAGAATCTGTATAGGACCTGGAGGTTCCGTTTTACATTTTCTTCAGGAAGGAGTGAATAGAATGAATAATAGCAGGATGAGGTATATATATCACTTAGATGATTTAAGAAAAAAGAAACACATATCCGTAAAACAGATATGTGATGGAATATGTAGCGATAGACAATACCGTAAATACTTGTCGGGTATTAACAATATTAGTGATCAAAGGATAATGGAGTTTTGCGAAAACTTAGGGATAAGTGCTCGAGATTACTATTACAGTTTGAATGAAAAGGATAACTACAATCATTCAAAAATCAAAAGTATATATAACAAACTTACAGTTGGAAATCTTAAAGAAACATCAGTACTACTAGGAGAATTTACTGAAAACACTCCACTTACAAATCAAAACGAAAGATTTTTGAATTATTGTAAAATCAGATACAAATATGATTTAAATAGAAACAATGCTGAAAATGTACTGAAAGAGATTAATCACAATGTCAACTATCCTAATTGTGATAAAACGGATGCATTTGACTTCGTTGATATCCTTTTTCTTCTTCTAATTGCACAAATTGAAATTACACAGTACAAAGAACAAGCATTGAATATGCTAATATCAATTCTTAAAAATCCTGACTTGTTGTACTTAAGTTCTGAGAATCGCAACATTATTCCAACCATATATTCAAATGTGGCAATCATGTTGGGACGTTTAAACAAACTCGAGGAATGCATTTTGATAGCAAAACAGGGAGTAGATTATTGTCTTAAGTATTCTTACAATAAGTCATTAACGAGACTTTATTACTCATTATCACTGTCTCACAAAAAACTGGATCATCCTTTTGATGCAGAATTCTATTCATCTTTATGCATGGCGAGTGCTATTTCAAGAAATAACAAGAATGAAATCAATCATTTTTACAAGCTTTTAGAGGATGATTCCAAGAAGGATCCCTTTATACAATTGCTACAGAATAAAGTTCATCTATTGACAAAAAAAGCAGAATAATCGTCAAAATTATTCTGCTTTTTATGTGTGTTAATTTAATGTGATTTCACTTCTTTTTTTATGATTTCGTGCATTATACAAGAAATCACAAGGATTATAGAAGGTGTAAAATTTATTAGTATTTTTCTATTATATTTAACCAATCAGATAATAGTATCTCAGTTTTAATCAAATAACTTTCTTCATCATTAATCTGAATTCTGTAATCAATAACTAATCTCAACTTCATATAATTTATTCCATTATTTGTTGCCTTAGTTATATAATAATTGTCAGATGTGATATTTGTAAACGAAGTGTTTATTGTCCCTTCATCAGTTTCATCATAAATCACAAAAACAAATGAATCTGAATTATCTTGTACTAGTCTAGTTGTGATGTCATCATCCTCGTAAATATCAAAATACAATTTGATTGAAACAATATTTCCAATTAGGTTCATTACTTTATCTGGATTAATAGAAATGTTTTCTAATGTGTATCTAAATCCGTCTCGTTCAGACCAGTCTGAGGTGTCATCTACTTGTCTAAATAATTCTACTCTGTTATCCAAATTGACTTCATCATACGAATATCTACTCTCTTGAATAGAATCCGATACAGTAATATCTTCTGATTTTATTAATTGCACCAATTTATAACTATCTTCATCTCTAATAATTACATCGCCATCTCTTGGTTGTAATGTGACTATTTCTTGATTTGCAATTTGTTCTTGAGCTACAATCTGTTCCTGCAATGCGATTTGTTGTTGAATCGTGCTCGTAATTGATGTTGTAGCAAAAAAGCCTACAAGAACAGTAGCTACAATAGTAAGTAAACTTAAAACCAACCTTGCGATCTCAATCCACAATGGTTTTTCTTGCTTATTTGACATTGTAAAATCCTCCTTCATACCCTTTTTCTATTATCTTTTTATCAATATTTATTTAAATTGTGATATGTATCAATTATTAAACCTTTTATAGCATAGTAATCGCTAAAATCATAGTCTACATTCCTAAATAAAAAAGTGCTACTTATGTATATTGTAACACTTAATATAATTAAAATATATATTTATGTTGGAATTGAAAAGTGATAAATGGATAAATTATCGACTAAAACCTACATTGAAATCTGATAAGTACATCGGTGGAACTAGCGACCTAATAACTGCAACATTTTGAACAGCACCAAAAGTAAATCCGTGGTTTAGTACCAATTTTTCAACAAATAAGCTTTTATTAATTCTATTTACAATACTTACTCCTTGCCCTTCTCTTAAGAAAGGCGCAATACATGGAGGTACATTGTCTACATTTAGAAAGTTTATTCTAAATTGGACACCATATTTTCCTGGAAGCCCACTAGGAGTAACACTCTCAGATATAGACATACAATCTCCTGGATATTGCGAGTAAAAAGTTGATACTAAACTCTCTGGAACTTCAGCATCAATTGAATGTATTCTTCCAGGAGTACATAAATACCCTACTGTTTGGAAAAACTCATTAAAATTGGCAAAAGGTATATCCTCTGCTCTATCATGTAACATACTCATATTATCTTCCCCCTTAAATTTTTGGTATGACAGTTAAGAGATCAGGTAATTTTCTTTTAGTATCCCATCTACCAATTGTCATCTTTTTAATTCTCTTTGTATCACCAAAGTCTAATAAATCCTCTCGACCATATGTATTCAACAACTTATCTAGACTTCCTAAAGTATTAGAGGTAAATAAGAATGCTTCATATGGATCAATTAATTTGCAATAAGCCCATAATTGTCCCAAATCTCTAAGAGTTAATCTAGTAACTTTAGCTTCGATAAATACCAATCTAACTTTATTGTTCTTTTTTGCTATCCCTAAAACATCAATTTGAATATCTACTCCTATTGCCTGCTCAAGGGTAATATCATGTCTTCCTAAAACTCTATCTAACCTCTCAGAATGTGAGTCTACAGAGATGATTTCCCAACCTTTATACTTATCCTTCATGTATTGTTCGAGCCAAATTCTCATTGGTTCATATAGTTCGTATTCTTTCATCCTTTATAACCTAGTTTTTCTGCAATTTCAGTCCACCTGTTAAAATGTAACCCGCGTATTTCTAATGGTATAAAAGAGTCATCTTCTCCAGGATGGATTGGTTTTTGTTTATTAGAGGCTCTTGTAGATTCCCAGTAATAGCGGTGCGTCTTATCTGTTGAATTTTTACCTTGCATCACAAAATGGTTTATCAATTGGTCTGCGAACTGATCCAATGCTTCTTTTTTATGAATAATTCCGAATCCCACAGGTATGAACTCGTTTGCATAAATCTTTATTTGATGTTCCTTTTTCCAAAAATTAGGATAGCCTTCATTATTTTTTTTGAGATACCCATCTCTCATGTTGGGATGAGCCCAATCAATTGTTTGTACAGGAATATCTACAGTTTTAAGTAGATTGCAAATATCAACAACTAGGTACCAATTATGAGGGACTTCAATATAAACTCTATGCATAGGTTTTTTGAAAGCATAATTACTTTCTCTAATATATCCAGTTACATCTGCCAAACCACGAAGAAAAAAGATTCTTTCATCTCTTGAACAATTGAAAAAATATGGATTTATTCTTGAATTTTCATGAGTCACTGCTCCACCAGTATATCTCACTATTTCCCGAATCAGATAATCCTCATTTGGCTTTTCAAAATACAAAGTTGTTTCGCTACTTCTTTGTGTATGTTGTAATAAAGTCCCAACTAGAGGTTCAAGAATTTGCTTGATATCAGTAATACTCGCTCTAACATAGATTAATACATCTCTATCATTATAGGTCAGTTGATTCTTGTGAGGAATTGCTATCGAAACTCTAGTTGTGCTATTTCCTCTAATAATTTCACCATTACCAGTTATCATTCCTAATAAATATGCCATTTGTATGTTCATTTAAAACACCTACTTCTTATGCATAATTAAAATATATTCATGCACTTTGTTTATTCTAAATCTATAAGGATATCCTAAAGGCCTCATATTATTATAGTCAGACTGTCTGTCCCATATAATCAAATCATCAAAAACAAATCCTATTTCACGTAGTTTATATGCTAAGTCACTATGCAATGGATAAAATTCACTTTTCTTTCTGATGTCCATAACATTTATCAAACAATAAGAGTCTGGTTTTAATCTATTGTATACTAAACTAAATAATTCTTTGAGTTGTGTCAAAAAGTACTCATAATCAGATAAGTTTCCTAAATCAGAACCTTCATCCGAATAATTCACTGATACTTTACCATCTGCACTTCGTTTCATATTAAGAATATCCCAATAAGGTGGAGATGTTATGCAGATGTCAAATTCTCCAATATTTGAGTCCTTTAAAACTTTGAAACTATCACCATTTATCACACTAATATTAGGTGCACCATCTATGCGTTCATTTGCAATTTCACAAAACTCAGTTGATAAATCTATACCAAGTCCACTACAATTTAAGTTTTTTGCTGCTACCATAGTTGAACCAATCCCATTAAATGGATCTAATACTCTACAATCAGATCGAGAAAAAGTTTTTATTAGTTTTTCACATAAAGCAACCGGATAGGAAGCAGGATGATTCATCTTTTTTTCCTCTGCAGTTTTCTTTAAGTCACGCCATATGCTGAAGGAATTCTGCAACCATTCTTTACCAGTCAAATCATTAGCTTTTTTTGCCACTACTCATCACCCATTTCTTAGATTGCTCGATTTTAACAGTTTCTTCTATATATTCTTTCTCCTCAGAATCAATATCATAGATTTTATATATCATGTCGTTTAGTTGTTCAAAATAAAAATGCCACTTGTCGCTCATATACTCAGTTTTTTCAAGTAAATCCACATAATCAAGAACAATATCAAATAATGCCTCTGAAACTATAAATGGAATTTTACGTAAGTATTTTGCATCCACATGCATAGTCAGTTGAGATTTGTTAAAACAGTATCTATGAAGAAAATAATTAATTAGTCTTGAATGAATAACACCAAGAACATATCTACACATTGTTGCATCGCCATCAGTAAAAATAGTAACTGTTTCTGATGCGTCCAAATCACCACCGAAGCATGCGATTATACCGGATTCTTTACTATAGATATTTTGAATAAATATCTTGTTTCCTTCTGATAAACTCCGATTGTCTTTTAATCCAAACTTTCTAATATCTTTTCCTGAGATCACATCATCACCTTTTGCTCTCCCACGTCCAACATATCCATTCACATAGTCATTCAATGTAGTATAAGAGTTGTTAAATTTGATGTAAATATTGTGATCTACTTTGCTCTCAAAAAGAATGATTGTGTCCTTATAAAAATCTTGAGCTATTTCTGTTAAATATTCAAAGTTGTTATCAACTAACTTATATATTTTTATTTGATTATCATGAGGTCTAAGTTTTCTAACATTAAGGATTATCTGTTCCCCTCTTACATTTTTAAAGTATATCCCGATATCCACAATTGACTCTATTGTGAAATCTCTTAACAACTCTCTTCTCAACAAGCTATAAGAGTTTACATGTAAAAAGTTTTTTGGAATGATAAATGAAATCAAACCACCCTCTGACACCATTTCCTTTGCACGCAACAATGCTGCGATGTACAAATTGTCACCATTACTTTTAACGGTTCTATAAAATAAATAATCAAATGAATCATTAGATTCTGTAGTACTCAATGGAGCATATGGTGGATTCCCTATCACTACATGAAATTTTTCTTTCATTTTGAAGGCTTTAAGAACCTTACTATACGAATTTGAAATCGAATCATAAGCTTTGAATTGGACCTCTGGCACTAACTTTTTTGCAACCTTTATAGCACCATTATCAATATCCATACCATATAAATTGGTATATCCCAATTCACTAGCAACTGATAAAAATGACCCCGTGCCACATGTAGGGTCAATTATTCGCAAGTCTTTATTTTCAGCGATATTTAGCAAAGAATAGATGTTTTTAATCAGACTTACTTCGGTGTAATAAATACCATTTTTTTTCTTATATTCAGAGGTTAAGCTTTTCTCGTATTTTTTAGATTCTTCTTGAAAATTAATTTCTGACATAGAATAACCTCCTCTGAAAAAATTTTATAAAAACCTTATTGTTAATTATATCAAATAAAACTACAAATTTAAAGGGTTATATCGACATTAAGATCTAACTTATTCAATTAATTTCATATCGTCGAATGATTTAACAATATTAATAGCTATTATATGAACTCTAGATGTTGATAAATGTATCATTGAAGCTACCTCATTTTTTGATAATGACGTTTCAACAAGATACTCTAGCACTAAAGTTTCTTGTTGCTTCAACTTATTTTTGAAATTTATATATTCATTAATTAATTTTTGTGCATTTTTTAACTTAGCTTTAGTCTTATCTATCTTTTCAATGACATATAACAAGGTATCTTCAACATTATTCTTTGTTGAACTAGATCCAATCGAATCATAAGTAACTGCGTTATAACCAATAAGCCTATTTTCATAGAACTGAAGTTTTTCTTCTAATTCAGTCCTATATCTATAGGCTTTTTTAATGTCATCTTTCCACTTGTAGAAAGATGTTTTTGAACCAGTCTTCAAATGTCTCACCTCTTCTATTCTCTAAGTTTCTAAATCGATCTAGATTGGTTATCAAAGATACTTTCATGAAATTAAATTTATCTTCAATCGGTGGATCGGGATGTCTAGCATATGAAATGATGTAATTCACGCCACTTAGCACATTCTCATAACTATACTCATCGATAGCTGATTCAAATAAATCATTATATCTCATGATGTCTGCATCAATCTCTTCAATGTATTTTCTTTGAATTAATAATTTTGTTAAAAAGTGCATTTTGGGGAACCCATAAATGCTTTTATCTTCTTTTATCAATTTATCTCTTTTTCTTTTACTTTTACTTTGTTTATTAATGTCAACATTAATTAAGTTATTGTTAACATTAACTCCTTTTTCCTCATTTTTTTCCATGCTTAAAAGGACTCCTAAATCTTCCATTGTTGCGGAATCGAGCAACCAATATTTGGAGATATCTACTTCCTTACGCCTTTTGGCGACTCGGATGAATTGTTTCTGAATACCATCAGATGTAATAACCCCTTGTCGAAATAGCGACTCATCGAGGATGCCTAGCTCACAACACATAAGAATTACATTGCGTACCCGTTGATATGAGATCTTACTTACTCCAATTTGATAAATCAGTTCTGTGATCAAATCTTCTTCAGTCATTTCCAGGTAATACCCGTGCTCATATACCATAGTTAATATTCTTAAAAAAATACTCGAGCCGTACACTCCAAATTTACGTTCGATTTTAGTGATTCGTTTGTCCTTAAAAACACCGACGTCCAATGGAAAATAGGATAATCCTTTTTTGATTGGTCTCGCCATGCTTTTTACCTCTTAGTTTTCTTGTATGCTGAAATAACTTGATTTAACTATATCTAATCAGTTTCATTGTCCTACACTAGCAATCACAAGCATTATTTCAGCCATTAGTAGTTGTGTCTTCTATTGGTTTGTTTGAATGTTTTTCAATATATGTTTCTATTGATGATTCATATACAACCCATTTGTTTCCTGATTGAAAGCCTAAGAGCTCTCCTCTTCGTAACATCTTCTGTATCGTTTGTGAAGAGAGCCTTAGGATTTTCTTTGTTTCAGCTATCGTAAGATGTTTTTCTGTTTCGTTGATCATGGTTTCTTACCTCATATTCTGTTAGAATTTTTTCGATAAAAGAAACCCCACTTTTATATACATATGTTCTTTGTTGCCGTATGACTTCTCCACGCACCACAACCTTGGATTCTACAACTCTGAAATACTTACGATCGCAGTATTCCTGGTATGGTTGATTATTATCATCAAGAACATGACTTGATCTTAAAATTTTATACAAATCAGAATTATTCAAATTGTGAAATTTGATGACTTGAGTGACCCTATCTAGATCTACACAAGATTTGCTACCAAGCAATTTATTAATTAGATTCAACCTAGGTGCATTTAATTTTTTATCTGTTTCTAAAACGGCATTTCTCACTCGTAAATCTTGAAATTCATCTAGAAAGTGAATCACAGTTTCTGGATCACTAAATGAATCTAGATCATAATCTAACTCTTTCATCAATTGTGGTATCACGATTCGATAAAGCCAATCGTTAATTTGTTGTGCTTTCGTATTCTTGGATTTAAACAAACAAGTGCTAATATGTTTAGCGTTTATAAAAATCCTTTTTGAAGTTGTATTTCCCGATTTAACTTCAAGTGTTTCTACATCTGAACTAGGTATACCAGTTCTACAATCTTTCGCATTTTTTATATCAAGAATGCGTGCAATGTCAACTAAGCAAAAGTAGGGTTGTTCATCTATCGTAGTGGCTTTAACAACACCATAATTTGCATTCTTAAACTCTCGTATCATTTCTCCTTATCCTCACTTTTGTTATACAATTTCTTATAAACTACATTTTCAACAAAGGATCCTCTTCTTGTAATTGAATGCAGATATACTCTCGTCGTTTCTGTACTCTTATGTCTTAACAGTTGTTGTGTTTCAAAAAGTGATACTCCTTCGTTCATAGCAACAGTCGCAACTGTATGCCGCAAACTGTGTGCTGTATAAATCCTTTGATCTATACCGATATCTCGTAAATATTCTTTAACCATAGCACTGACTGTTTTTGCATTAATTCGATCATATTTGAAATGTCTACTGTGGTTAATGAATAGCGGCTTTTTGTTATCTGATCTTACAATCAAATAACGGATAATATTTTGATGAATCTCAGGTGGAAGTTTGACGTATGCATCTTTAGCATCACGACCTTTTCCCCTGAGATATAATACATGTGCATCTTCTACGAACAGAATGTCTTCTGAATCTGCACGACTTACTTCAATCGTCCGTAGTCCTGTTGTAAGCATTAAACCAATAATGGCATAATTACGTAACTCAACAATACTCCTATCTGAAATACGTCTAGAATGTTCTATGAGTCTTCTTGCTTGTTCAACAGACAACGCTTCTCTTTTGAAATTGTTTGTAATTTTTACTCCCTTGATTCCGATGGCAATGTTTTCGCCTTTGCCTTCTGCATATAGCCATTCATAAAATCCACGAATGATAACCATATGTTTTTGTACACTTGTTGCTTGTAGACGTTCCATTAACTCTTCACGATATGTTTTGATATCTTCCCTAGTTGGTGGTTTAGGTAGTTTATCGACATACTCTATATATTCTTTAAATATCCTTCTATAGCTTTCTTTTGTGATTTTCTTAACATCTTTGAAGGTTATATAATCGTCCATTAATTGTAGAAGATTGTACTTATCCACTACTTACTCTTTCTAAGTTCTTAGTCATCCTATCTTTTTCTTTGATAAAGTCTTTTTCACCTTGTATTGCTTCACATAAATTCATTTCCAAGGCGTCAGCTATTTGTAAAAGCATTTTCACTGATAATCTCTTACCCCTAAAGCCATTCTCAATTTGGCAATAGTAGTCAGAAGATATACCAATTAGATCTCCAACATCCATAACCGTCCGACCTAAAGCTTCACGTTTCTCTTTTAAATAAAGTCTATGAAGATTAACGCTATAATTTTTCCTATCATTTGAATTCAAGACATTCCCTCCTTTCAGTAATTTCAAACGGTATCTCTATTGTATATGGAATGAAACAACTTGAAAATAATTTGATTTGACTTTTTTTATTTTGCAACAAAATGAGTTGTTTTATTTACAATATCTATGATAATATAGAGTTAATGTAAACAACAATTTTTTGCTTACCACATTTGTTGCTCTACAAAAATAAAATAAAAAAGGATGTGATTGCATGCAAGAAACACTATTCGATAATAAGTTTGTAAGTGAAAACCTAAAGAAACTTAGGAAATATTATAAGTTATCCACTACTCAAGTAGCTGAAATAATCGGCAAATCCAGACAAGGTTATGTAAACTATGAAAGTGGGACAAGAGAAATCAGTCTTAAAGATTTAGTAATTTTAAGCGGTTATTATAATGTGTCATTAGATGTTATTATTGGGAACCCATACACGCTAGTAAATGATAAAGTTCTTGCGTTTCGCTCCTTTACTAACGGAGAAGATGGTGTAGTTGAAGTCATGCCATTTACGATATCCACCATATATGATGATGTAATATGTTACTTGGTAGACGATCTGAAGATGCGATTCTTCTGGAAAACAAATCTAAATCAAGAAGGGCATGTTATGATATTTGATTATTATGATAAGACCTATATCTCCAAAGTTTACTTCAAGCCTACAGGCGGTGGACATTTTTATATCAATGATAAACCTAGATATTTTAACAAAGCTCATGCTGAGAACATTGTATTTAAAGGTGTGCTAATGGCTGATCTAAATAAGTATATGGATATTCCTCATTTTTTTAGTGCTCTACGCTAATTCACAAACATATTTTATTGTGATAAAATAACTGTGGTGGTTTAGACATACTATATGCATTCTTAGTTATCCTTACTCGAAAAGAGTCGCTTTCTTAAGCGGCTCTTTTTATTTATATAGGAGAAAATGACAATGGATGAAAATATCAAATTTCAGCAACAAAAGGCAATTATTGACGAACTAAAAAAGGCAAGTTTCATCACCAATGAGGAATGGTATCTTTGCCTTACAAAACTATTGAAGATAAACAATGAAAAAAGCAACAAATAGCACGGTATTAACTTGCTATTTATTGCTTTTTGAGTGATGTATATAGTAACTAAATAAAGGAGGTACAAGAATGCAGGAAAAACGAGTTATAGTTATTGAACCAACAACAGTAATCCACGAAGATATAAACGGATTACCAACTCTAAAACCAAAACTAAAAGTATGTGCTTATGCTAGAGTTTCTACTGATTCAGAAGATCAATTGCATAGTGTTGAAGCACAAAAGAGTGTTTATACTCAAAAGATTCAAGAAAATGAAGACTGGGATTTTATTGGATTGTATGCTGATGAGGGATTATCAGGAACCAGTATCCAAAAAAGACCACAGTTTCTTCAGATGATTGAAGATGCAAAAGCTGGTAAAATTGATTTAATACTTACGAAATCATTATCACGATTTGCTAGAAACACAGTGGATACATTAACAATCATTAGAGAGTTAAGAGAAATCAATGTTGATGTATTCTTTGAAAAAGAGAACATCTATTCATCAGACACCAAGGTAGATTTCATGCTTACCATCTTCTCTTCAATCGCCCAGGAAGAGGCTAGAAATATTAGTGAAAATGTGAAGTGGGGATTTAGAAAGAGGTTCAAAGAAGGAAAAGTCCATATCAATACAAAAAGATTTCTTGGGTATGATAAGGATGACGACGGAAACATTGTCATCAATGAAGAACAGGCAAAAACGGTACGAATCATTTATGATATGTACATCTCTGGATCATCATTGAAAGAAATCGTTGTATTTCTAACAGAAAATGAAATACAAAACGGTCGAGGAGAAATATTCTGGACACCAGCTACAGTAAGTGCAATTCTAACAAACGAAAAATACTGCGGTGATGCTATCTTACAAAAGAGAGTTACTATCGATTACTTAACACACAAATCAGTAAAGAATGATGGACACGCTCCAAAATATTATATCATGAACAACCATGAGCCGATTGTTTCAAGAACCAAGTTTGAATTGGTCCAGGAACTCAAGAAAAAGCGTGGTAGAAAGCGTAAGCAATCAAACTACGGAAACATATACCCATTAAGTGGAATCGTCTTCTGTGGGGAATGTGGTGCTGTTATGAACCGAAGTTACTACAATTATGGCAAAGCAACAGAGCGTGTCGTTCTGACTTGTAGAAAAAATAACAAAGAACATGTGTGCACCAATAAACCGATAGACAATGATACTTTGGAAAAAGCGATTATAAAATCAATAAAAGAACTAGAACTTTCCAAAGATACCATTATTGATGAAACACTCGAAGTGGTTAGATCGTGTTTAAGTTCATCTGAGATTGAAACGGAAATATCAGATTTAAAGAAACAAATTTCTAAAGCCGAGAAGAGCATAAAAGACATCATTGATTTAAATGTAAATTCGATCGCTGATAACACTGAATTCTATAAATCGATTTACAATGAAAAGAAAACACAGCTTATAGACTTGAAAGCACAGCTTAGCAATAGAAAAGCGATACTAGTAAATGGCCATCTTCATGAAGAACGCATTCAAGAAATGAAAGAATTCTTAGATGGGAATATCGGTTTAAATAAAAACATCTTGATGGGAACTTACAAATTTGTAATAGCATTAAATCCATCTGAAGTTCTTTTATTAATAAGCGATACTCATATGACAAAAAAGAATATCAAAAGCGATCTGGAGATTTACAAGGCAATGCCTTTCATCCATACAGATAAAGTAAGAAGTTCAAACGAAAAATATGAAATTACATATCATGTGGTAGATTTGAGGGAACAAGAATGAATGCAGTAGAAATAATAGACTTCAATAAAATTGAGGAACAAGATAGATTAAAAAATGTGTGTGCTTATGCTCGAGTGTCAACAAAAAAGGAACTACAAGAAACTTCATTGGATTTGCAAGTTGAAACCTATACCAAAATGATAATGGAAAATCCTGAATGGAATTTTGTGGGTGTGTATTCTGATGTTGGAAAAAGTGGAACGGATACAAAGTATAGAGAACAATTCAATCAGATGATAGAACTTGCTGTAGCTGGTGGTATCGATTTAATCATCACAAAATCAATATCACGATTTGCAAGAAACACTATTGATTGTTTGAATATTATTCAAGAGCTTAAAAGGCATAATATTGAAGTCTGGTTTGAGAAAGAAAATATCTCCTCTTTTGATCCAAAAGTAGAATTAACAATTACAATTTATGCTAGTGTTGCTGAAGAGGAATCAAAAATTAATAGTGAAAATACACTATGGGGTGTGAAGAAAAGATTTGAAGATGGTATGGTTCCAATGGTTACTTCTAGAGTCCTTGGATATAAACGCGATCAAAATGGAGAGATTGCAATTGATGAAGATGAGGCTAAAATAATTAGAAAAGTGTTCAGTTTATACTCAAAAGGATATTCTCAAGGTTATATTGCTGAAGAGTTAAATAAAGAAGGTCATATTACAAAGCATTATAATCTGCCTTATAGCTCAGGAACTATTCGCGGGATACTAAACAATGAAAAATATACTGGAAATGCATTACTCCAAAAATCGAAACGACGTAGAGTTGGAGATAAAACTGGAGAAAAGAATCAACAAACACATTCTAAATATTACGTTGAAAACTCTCATCCTAAAATTATCACAAAAGCTTTATGGGATAAAGTACAATCCATTAAAGCTCAAAGAATGATGAAATACAATCATACCACGGATATTCTTGAACTAAAGAAACGTGCAAGGAATAGATCCATTTATAGTGGTTTTATTGAATGCTCGGTATGCGGTAAAAACTACCATTACAAAGTCAATAACAAAAGAGAAAAGTGGGCTACAGAGATTTTGATTTGTTCATCAAATCGAGAAAAGAAAACATGTGAAAATGATTCCTTATTCGTAGAAACATTTGATGAGCAATTACTATCACAAATAAACTATATTATCAAAAACAAATATGAGTTTCTCAATAAACTAAATGAGGTATTAACTTCACATCCAGAAATAAGAGAACTCAATATTGAAATTAATTCATTAGAAGACAAACTTGATGAAGTTCATCATCAAATCAAATCGTTAGCCTTATTGGAAGGGGATTTTGAAACGCTAGTTTTGGATCGATTAAAAACACAAAAATCCGACATAGAAATTAAATTGACAGCATATCGAAACAAGCTGCTTACATCACATAATATAGAATCAAAGATTAAACATTATAAACTTCTACTAAAAGACTTTAAGAAGCCTATAGAGGATCTATCTGATTTTCCCTTCAAAGAGTTCTTTGAAAAAACAATTGTTAACGATAGGAATGATATCGAGATTATATTGAATCCATTTAAGACTTCTTCTACTAAGTCTGTATATTCATTTCCTGAAATAATTACAGCATACAAAATCAGAAAGACTTTATTTGAAACAACTTCTAAAATTTCGTGCTTTTAGCTAATTGAATGTAAAATTAAATTGTGTTATATTAAAAGAGCGACATAGTCGCAACTTATCCCTTACATAGCATGTGTGTATTTACACACACATCCCCTTCCTTAAGGCCACCGAGAGGTGGTCTTTTTATTGCGTTTTATCATAAGTTCAAATCCGATAGCGACCTCAAAAAACAGCCATTTTTGGCAAAAGTTCAAATCCGGTCACGAGAAACCTATCTTCAACCTATATCAGGGTATAAAAAAAGAGTAAAACCAATGAAAAACGTAAACGTCAAATATTAACACTGTATCAAAAGAAAACCACTTAGAGGAGTAGCTCTAGGTGGTGTTTTTGTATGGGGAGTTGAAATCTCACCTGGTGGAAAATGG
>Ga0334890_1001370_pt1 | contig 32832 bp, 25 predicted proteins | sample GraSluR1_MG_3_FD_207220 | JGI IMG/M metagenome (GOLD analysis project Ga0334890, IMG submission 207220) | Sludge microbial communities from methane-producing bioreactor in Wageningen University, Netherlands - Granular Sludge_31_08-R1 | ecosystem: Engineered > Bioreactor > Anaerobic >... | reverse complement strand
ACTTCCTATTTCCTTTAATAATACCTTCTTTCTTGAGTTCAGCAAGCTCAATACCTTCAGGAATTTCCTTCTTTTGGTATAGTTGTATTATATATTCTCCTTTTGCCTGGTGAGAACATTCTTTAACTTCAAATATGTGTGAAAACCTGGTCCACTGACCAGATCTGTATATAATTACTTTATCCCCTTTATGGATATTATGGTTAATAATGTAATGAATTTCGTCAGCATCGTCAAGATCACGCCAGTCTGAATCGTTTTCAGATTCATAATCTTCTTCTTTGGTTACTAGGAGCCATCTGCGCATAGGAACACTTCATCTATTCAGAGTACATCAAAGAATATTTTATTATGTTATAAATGAGTGATTTTCTTTCTTTCAAGAATTGATCAAAGTTTTCGGGTTTTTGTAAGGATTTCTCTTTAGGGATGCAATTTACTTCATAAAAATCTGATTCAATATCGGCAAATTGAGCTTCCGCTTCACTGAAATATTCTTCAGGAAGTATGTTTGTTTTTTCAATGTTCAAATTTTTTTCCAAAAACATATAATTACCTATACTATCCACTAAAGATGTGGAATAACGATATTTTCGAGTCATTTTGCTTCGAGGAAAAATATGATCGATTTCAGGAGAATTACCATTTAAAAGAGGTTGGAAATTGATTTTTTTATTGTTGTAAATATACATCAAGTTTAAAACAAGGTTTTTATTCCCATCAATAATCTGTGAATCAACTCCGGTGACCCGATTAATACTACGCATATGATTTTCAATTTCACTGAATGGGAAGTACTCAACTTTTGAATTGTCTTTTATTATTTTGGTGCAATTATCAATTATTCTATCTGCTTGACCACTGAAATTACCATTCAATAGTGCTTTATAAAGCCATGTCTGAATATTTTTCTTAGTTTTAGGTGATTTAGGTTTACAATCATGAATATATGCAAAATAGATTATTGGAATTAAAGCGTTATAACTGGGAAGTGTTTGATCAGAACTGATGTTAGCATATTCAAGAAAATCTTTGATCCATTTAAAGGCTTGAACCAATTGGGACCATTGCTTCTTTATTGATTTTAAATTTTCTTCCCCATTTTTTCCTTTAAATTTTTCGACTTTATACTGTGCTTTTTTATCAATAATAACTAATGCTGTTTTTAAAATAAAATCTTTATCAAATTTAAAGGCGCCCTGTTTGTTAATGATGTCTAATAAGTTTTCAAATTCTTCCTCAGCTTCATCCCAATTAAGCTTTATTAACGAAAACATCAAATCTGATTTGCTTAAAATGGTTCCACCAGAATTCGCTCTGATAAAAATCTCAAGAATTTCCTCATAATCAGTAATTTCATCAACAGTGCTGTCTATTGGGAAGTAATAGATTAAATCAATAGACGTAAAGAGATTTTTTAATTGAGAAACATTTTCTTCAACAATATCTTCATCAGCTTCCTTAACTTTCATTGATTTTTCCATCTCTTTAATGATCTTTTTCTTTATTCTTGAAGCACCTTCATCACTGAAGACTATATCTTTGAGTAAAAACCAGTATTTTCGATGGTTATTTTCATCTTTATTTTTAGATCGCATTTCATCTTTAGCAAAATAATCAAAATCAAATTTAAGCTCGTCTTGTTTGTCTAAGAAAGTTTCAGTACCACTTAGAACATCAAAATACATTTCTTTTCGATCATATGTTCCTTTGAGTGCTATGTACAAAGTTTGAAGTCTTTGTTGCCCATCAAGAACCAGCATTTTTTCTTGGTCTTTATATTCGCTGGATTTGATGTATGTATCTTTTACATCCATATTAGCCTTATAATTTTTAATAAATTCTCTAGCTTGGATATCGTCTCGAGTAATCCAGAAAAGTAAGGTGTTAAAAGGATAACCTCTCATAATTGAATCAAAAAATCTTTTTACTTGATTATTATTCCGATCCTGTTTCCATACAAATGGTCTTTGAATGTGAGGAAGTAGAAGTTTATTTTCTTCTATCATTTGCATTGCTTTTTTTATGGTCATACTTTCGTATTTCATTGAAAACCTCCAATAAACATTTAAAAACGACAATAATATTCAGATTCAGGATCCTAAATAATTTTTTATTCCTTCAATTATTACATTCATTAAAAATGATCATTAGGTTTATTTTTTTTCTTCAAATGCCTTCATTAAACTATAAGATTTTGCTATAATCTTTAAAGTATTTGAAAGTTCTATTTCGTCTTTTAAGCGCATTCTACCCTGTAAGGGCTTTGATTGTACTTTCCTAACTCCGTCTATTTTTTCATTCCCTATATAAAGCCATAAATCGATGAAATAATAATCCCTATAAACACGTAGGAAATTTTTATTGGGAGTGAAATAGGAATAACCATTTTTAGGTTTTTTTCTAACAATTTCATTATTTATTTGTTTTATACCATCATCAAGCTTTTTAAATAAAATTCCTATCTTTTTCTCGAGAATTGACAGTGATTTAGTGGATTCTTCTACGACTTTTTTATCGGGGTCCTTTTGAGCTTCTTGAAGTGATTTGGTAGCTTTAGTATCTCCTATCCAACCAAGTGCTCTGGCTGCCATCCACCTGACAGAACTCTCTTCATCATTCAGAGAGTCAATGAGATTGTTTACAGCTTTTTTATCACCTATTCTACCAAGAGCTTCAGCAGAAAGCTGTCGAGCGTGCATATTACGATTATTTAAGGTATAAATAAGATCGTCAACTGCAGGTTTCCCAATTTTTACGAGAGCCCTTAAAGCTGATCGTCGAAAGTTATAATTCTCTCTTTTAAACATCCGAATTAGGGGTTTAATGGTTCTAGGATCCCCTATGTTTCCCAAAGCTATAGCTGCAGCAGGGGTTGCAAATGTATCGGAACCTTTAAGTAATTTTATAAGGGGGTTGACTGCTTTTTTACAGCCTAAATTTCCAAGTTTCGTAGCCGATTTCTTCTGTTGGTGACCACTGGTACTTTTAAGAATTTTAATTAAATTGACGCATTCCTTTGGTTCTTTTTTAAATAAAACTATTTTTTCTGGTCCAGAATAACCGTGCTCTTTTCTTATTAAATGTATTTTTTCAGTTAGCTCTTCCAAATATGTATTTATCCATGATGAAGGATTATTATCATTAAGTATAATCTTCCACACGTTACCACGGAACTTGATAGATTTAACAGCACAACATTTATAGAAAAAATTAATATTTCGTTTTAAAAATTTATCCCACCATTTTAGGTCTCGGACACTCCATTGATCTAACTTATCTATTTTTTCCATACTTGGAAATTCTAAGGGTGGTTCCATTAGTGGTGTTTCTTTTCTTCTAAAATCAATAGTATCGGTGCTCTTAGTTATATTACATATCTTGCAGAGGGTTTGCAAGTTATCTTTGGAGTTATCCACCTCATAATATCGTGGTTTAATGTGATCAACTTCTAAATATCGTTTAGTAGTTTCTCCACAACACAAACAGCGATAATTGTCTCTTTCTTTGATTTTTATTTTTTCAACTGGACTTAAAGATAATCTACCAATTAAATCAACTACACATTTAGCTGCTTTTCTTACTTTCAAATCATCATCATTCGTAGCAATTCGCTCGATTAATTGAATAGTTTCTTCGTGTATTGTTTCTTCTAATCCCATATCCCCTAACAATTCACAAGCCCGTATTCTCTCTTTACTATTTCCTTTGTTCAGATCTTGAATTAACCTAGTCTCTTTACTTCTGATAGGCTCTTCATAAACATGATCCTGATCTAATACCCATTCAACACAAGCATTATACTGAAACTTGAAAAACTCATAATTGTAATAAATAACTTTCCAATAACGATCTTCTCTATTATATTCGGCAGAAAGCTTTTTACGAACTGTTGTAGGGCCAAAATCCATTTCTATAAATTTTCTAGCTATCTTGTCAAGATCATGGTACTTTCGATCTTCAAATTTAATAAATAATGGGGATTCTCCCCTGTTTTGGGCCATATGCTTAGTTAGTGTGAATATATTTTTAGGAAGATCTCCAACATATTTTTCAGATTTAGGGAAGAAAGTTTCACACCAAATATTAATTTTATCCTTTTGTTCTTCAAATTCAACTATTTCATCATCAAAACCATTTATATCCTCATCTTTAAGATGTTCTATAAGTTGTAGATAGTTATTGAATTCATTTTCAAAAACCATGACAAGACGGTCTATTTCTTCAGGGTTACCTTCATCATTCATCTCAGCTACAGTCACTTTAAACCAGCCTAAAGGCATGAAAATCAAGAATGGATATGGATTTCTGTTTATACCTGAATCCATCATATCTAATAGACGTCTAATTTCATCATCATTTCTGATAGGGGGCTTACGAGTTTTAGTTGGAGGTACTATTTTGACAGCTCCCCATGTTTCTGGATCCCATACAGCCCAGTTGATAGTTTTTTCCCAATTATCATGGAAAAATACTAAGTTTGCATTGAGTTTACCTCCAAATTTAGGGCCGCGAAGTGCTCTTCCAACCATTTGGGTCATGAGAATTGTGCTGGTTGTTTCACGAGTTATAAACACTGTATCTAGATCAGGTACATCTGTACCTTCAGTCAACATCTTAATATTTACAATTACATCCAGCTGATTATTCCTAAATTTCTCTAGAACTTCAGAATTTCTTTGAGTACCCATCTGATGGTACATAACATCCGAGGATATTCCTTGGCTTGTTAATAAGGTGTTAATCCTGTCACATTGGTACGTTCTATCAGCAAAAATAATAGTTTTACCATAAGTATCCTTATTTTTAACAAAATTTTCAACAATACGTTTATTCCTTTCAAAATTCTTGGCTAATTGAGTTACTATGCGTGTAGGTAAGTCAGTTTTTATATCATCCCAGTTAAGATATTGTCTTTCATCAAATTCCGGAGTGATATCTGTTTGTGCTTCCTTTATGATTGGTTTAGCAAGTATCCCTTCAGCCATTAGTTTATCAATTGGAGTTTGATGGATTATTTTTTGTGGGAAAATAACCCTAAACCATCCACGTTTTTTCATATCAGTAGCGGTAGGAGTTGCAGTCAATCCTATTATATGCATTTTGGAGAATTTTTTCCTTAAATTAAAAATTAGATTTCTGTAGCTTGGGGCAGGAGCATGATGTGCTTCGTCAAAAACAATGAACAATTTGCCATCAGCTGCTTTTAGAAAATCTAAAAGTTTGGGGTGTCGATTTTTATAAGCATTTGATATGCTTTGTAGCGTTGCAATTAAAACATCATCTTCAGGCTTAATTTGATTAACATTAAACTGATTAGGTGCCCCAGAAACAACACGAATATTAAGTGTTTCCATTGGTTCAGGTATCCACCCAACTTCATAACTATCATTTGAATCTTCTGATAAGGGTCCAAAACTGTAAAAAGCTTGTTCAAGGAGATGATGGGTGTGTGCTAGCCATAAAACTTTATAGCCTTTAGGGATGACATTTTTACATAGAAATCTGACAGCAGTGAAGGTTTTTCCACTACCAGTGGGTAATGCTATGATGGCCCCAGAAGGGTATTTATTAGATTCAAACCATTTTTTAAGTTTTGTAATAGCCTCTTTTTGATGTGTAGCTTCAGGCTTTTTGGCCACACGTTCTCGACATTGAATCAAGTCATATGATCTAAAAAAATCAGCTTTCTGTTTTTCCGACACTAAAATCTCCCCCTTCAACAATAATTTGAACAAGAAGATAAAAAAATGTTTTGATATAATATTTTTAGATAGAAAGAAAAATACTTAATTGACCTATTTTCTATTGGAAAATCACATCTTTTTCAAAGGATATTCAATATAGACACAATTCGTAACAGAGCAGTATGACGAAGTAATGGTTTGATAGTACAAGATGATAATTGGTTTTAGGTCTTATTTTCACATAAAAACTATTTTATTGGGGTTCAAATTTTTTTGAGAATAAGTTCACATTGAACAAATATGCAAAGATATTAACTTTCATTAATTTTTGTTCAATATCAGTAAATAGCAAATTTTAAGATAAACCTTAATAAAGTGATTATCAAACAATAATTGTTTGATAATAATGGGGACTTGGGTTTGAAACATGAAAAAAATGAGCAATTTCATCTGAACCAAAAAAATGCTCGAAAGATTATTTTAAATGCCGTTGAAACTACAGAACCAACCTGGAAACAGTATAATATCAAATGGGAGGATATTGATTATCTTTTTATCCAGAGAGGTTATGAACAGGGTGGATTTAACACATCCAAATTCTCTGAACTCTTAATAAATGAGAATATCTTTTCTATAAATAAAATCGGCAGTTTTTTGGATCATTTCAACTACAATAGAACTTATAATCGGGATTTCGCAGGTAGTTATGAAAGTTCCTTCTATAAAGATCTGAAAAATGGGAAAGCCGGAAAGGAAGGAAAAGGTTTCTATAGTGCAGTTCGAAACTTTAAAGCTAATAAAGGCAGCCACTATTATCAGTTATTATGGTGGATGCTTGTTTGTTGCAATAATTTGAAGCATAAACATGATGCAAGTTTTTCTATTTTTTTGAAAACTAAATATTCTAAATTTAATAAGAAATCCATTAATGATCATGAATTTTTAAACATTTCAAAGGATGAATGGGAATCCTTTAAAGAATCCAAACCCTGGAATGAACTATTGGGGATAGGAGAAAATGTATTTGATTTTATAATGGGAGATCTTGTGGATAATGATGAGAAAGATTTGGAATTCGTGAAAGACTCATACAAATTAGATGACTCAAATATTAGATTTTTAAAAGTAACAGGAATCTGTAAGGAACCATACCATGATAAAGTTGTTCAATATTTAATGATTTTAGAACTTCCGTACACCATAAGAGAAATTAACAAGGGCATTTACTCATATTGCTCTAAAACTGCTCTAGAAGAAGTTGAAAATGGTGTTTATATGGTTGATCCTAAAAACCATGGGTTTTGTCATCCAGATAGATGTGACAAATGTAATGTAAAAGAGATTTGTGAAAAAGATTTTGAAAATTATAAAAAACCAATATAAATGTAAGGATCGGGATGCATACATAGATATCTTGTGTGAAGATAAAATTAACGGGGATTATGTAATTATTGAACTTAAAAGTTTCATAGCTGATAAAGATACATACAACCAAATCAATAATTACTTAGATTGTATTAATAACACAATAGCAAAAGGAAAAGATGTCAAAGGATTAGTAATAAGCAAATGGTTTGATGATGAATTTGTAAAATTGTGTAATACAAATGAAAACATTTCCTATTTAAAATTAAGAAATCTAGGATTGGGTTAATTGATTGAAAAATGAATGAATAAGTTAAGAAAAGGGATGATAAGATGAAATGAAAGTAGATTTCAGATTATCTTTTACTATAAACTAGAAATGACATTAATTAAAATATAGAATAAGTTCAAAAAATATAAGGAATAAGTCGACAAAATGGTACGGAAAGGTAATATGAAACCAATGTTCTTGGACATTTTATAAAATGGATTTAACATTTAACAAAATTTATATCTTATTTCTGAAGAATTTAATACTATTAAACTAATTTTTCATCTTGTCAGATGCAAATTTCTTCAAGATTTTTGAACTAGGATGATCAGATAAAGATACTAATTTATTAACTAACGCAACTGGGAATAGAGCATTCTCGTACATATCACATTTCAGTTTTTCCAAATTCAACAAAATAACATCAAGATTTTTAAAGTCTACTTTACTGGGGTGAGGAGTTGGTTTTATATTGGGCAAAGTAGCTACGTACATATTTTCTTCTTTAGTTTTAAAAATTAATTTACCACTGTAATATGTCCTGAATCCATAAGAATACTGGCGATTTTCCCTATTTGGAATGATATATTTGTAGATATATTCATCATCTAATAGCAATGCGGATCTAGATGGGATTAATTCCGATATTTCAAATGCATGTTCAACAAAAGCTCCACTTTTCTCCAACCCAACCAAAAACAAGTCATGTTTATCAAATAAATAATTCACAAGATTCCTCATAGGTTTATACATCCTAGAAGAGTTCCCATAGAATGCTAATGGCCCATCTTTAATAAATAAAGTTTCTTTTAATAGTTTAGGGCTAGTTTTTAAAATTAAACGGATTATATAAACAAGAATCATCTGTTCTAGTAATAATATGATTGCTGCTGTCTCCCCTACTCCTAATTCCTCATCAACAGAATTTTGAATTCCAAAAACATCAGTTAAATATAAAAGCATATCACATTTTGGGCATCGGAAAGTGTAATCTTTTTCCATTTCACTTTTCTTTAATTCCAAATCCCTTAATCCACATCCAGGACATTTTGAGAGGGGCCAAGATTCTCTCTTTCTATTATATTCCTCAAAAATAAACCATCTAAATGTATCCATTAAATTGTTTTTATCATCAATTGGGCGCATGAAAAACTCATAAATAGATTTGCGGACTGAATTAAGCATTGTTTCATTTTTCAACCTTATGTTTCTAGTGGGAAGAACAAACTCAAACCTTTTGATCTCCTTTAATTTTGATATATCATCAGGATTTACAAAAGGGGATTCAGATATTTGATCTAGATCATCAGTGTTGAAAATTAATGCTCCGATTTGAAAAAATGTTATCATTGTTGAAGGGAATCTTTCCCTAACAGAAACTTGGCTAGATCCGCCGTCAATTGCTATAATATGTTTGATAGGGTTTTTATCAAAGTCTAAGTCACATTGAAAATCAAAATTGAAATCTTTTAAATCCTCCATGGTTTTAGGCATTTCACAATTTTCCAGAAATTCCTTTAAATATTTATTTTTTATAATATGACCATGAGAAGCTTTACTTGCCCTCTCAAATGGTTTAGGACCACTACTTGAGTAGGCCATATCATTCATCCTCTTTAACAGTGAATTTATCAATTTGGACAGGAACTACAAAAGGATTTGAGTATGTTTTCATTCGCACAAAACCTTTATCAATACTAGCACTGAATTTTACTAGGCTATCAGTAAAGTCTGCGAAGTCATAGTATTTCTTTAGCTCGTGTAATTCATCAACATTGTTGAGATGGGAAATAAACCAATTTTGAGTGTTTTTTAGTATATTAGCACTAATTGAACTTACTTCCTGAGTAGCATAAATTAAGCCCAGACTCAATTTTGCTCCTTCTTTAGCAATTCGATTATATGTCTGGCTTAGATCGGTAGTTTCTTTTTTCGGGAAAAGATTGTGAGCCTCTTCAAAGTATAACTGAACAAAATTATTAGGTTCATTTTTAATAAAACGGTCCAAAGATTTCTGGAAAATATGAGTACAGATCATCTCCGAATACATATTTTGTATTTCGGGATTACCTTGAGATAAATCAGCAATGACTATTTTCCCTTTACTTAAAGAATTTATGATGTCCTTTTGGAATGGTTCATCTTCTGTAGGTGTGTGTTGTTCTCTGATTTTGGCTAGTTTTTTATAACCCGAAAGGTTAGTATTTCTAGCCCCTTCCCTTCTGCCCGTTAGGAAAACTAGTAAGGCTTTGAGATCCTCATCAGCCCATTCACGTCCTTTATCTTGTTTATAGTTAGTAAAAAATTCATCCCTATAATGGCTCCAGACAGTTCTAAACCATTCGGTGGCTTTATCTAAACTAATACCATTCTTAGGATTTATAGAACCATCAGCTTTAACTAGTTTGTTTAATTCAGTATTACCTTGAAATTTAACTTTAAAGCCTTTTGGTGGTTTAAGTCCTGCTGCCTTTAAGCAACACAAATAGGCTGCTTTTTGTCTTTCATATCTCGTTATCGCTGAAAAATCTTGAGTATCTTCTGGTTCTGTTAGTTCAACTGCACAGAAACTGTTAACATAATCACTATTTTCATTTTCTAAAGCTAATTTAACTAATTCAAAACCAGAGCTAATATCACTATAGAAATTAACTTTCATTACTTTGAAACCTTCTTTTTCAAGCACACTATAGCGGATAACATCGTCTTTATATAACTCAAAAATAGCAGTTCCTTCATCTTGGAGGTTAGCATTCGCATATTCCCCATTAATGTCAAAAATAATTTGTCCAACAGGATATACTGGGACCCCTTCATCATTAAAGGGATCAATATTCTCATTTGTACTATTAACATCTCCTAAGGCTTTAGGAGCTTTCTCGCTTATTGCTACTGTTGCTTCAATGATTTTTTTGATTGTATTTGATTTACCTGTTCGAGTCATACCGAAAAATGCAGTTCGCTTACCTAAGAAGTCTTTGGGATTGATGTAAACGGGAACTTTTTCCTCTTTTTCCTGGAAACGCCTACTGGAACTGTATCTTACATTACCGATCTTGAAATCATTGGATTCCCCGACTACGATATCATCATCTCTTAAATTCACAATATATTCTAATATTTTCTCTCGAGGTTTGAATACATTGTAATTATGAGCGCTGTAAAAGTTCTCTACATCTGCACCAAAGACACATTTATCTTGGTCATCTTCATAAAATGTGCCTAAAACACGGCATTCTAAACCTGAAAAACTAAATTCATATCTTGTAAAATCATCCAATTGATTGTCTGAACCTGCAGTTTTTAGATTGTCTTTATAATATTCCACCATTGAACTGACAATTTCGTTATCGGTGGGGAGACGAGTAGGTTTTAAAGCCCTAAGGAGTAATGCTTCTGAGATATTGTCGACATTTTCATAAAATGCTAAAAGAAGGGATCCTTGAGGTATTCCACCAACTTTATTTTTCCAATAATCCGCAACTAGAACCATGGTAGTATCATAATCTACATAGAATGGTCTTCCCACAAAATTCTCTTTTACAGGTGCTTCTTTGAAGATGTCAACTGATGCAAGGTTTTTGATGGCTTCGGTTAAACTCATTGGATTTCTCCCCTTAATAATAACAAAATTTATTCTTTTTCAAAAAGATAATCTAATCCAACATATTTTAAAATTTCATCAGTTTTATCACCTAATATTGAAGATGATTTTTCATAACATTCTTCAACAACGTCATATAGGTTTTCATCGCTATCCCATAGTCCTTCTAAAACCCCATAACCTAAATCATTGGTTATATCTCCTATAACATATGCACAGATGAAAATATCGTCAATATATCCATCAGGGCCATATATTTCTTCAGGAATTATATCGTAAGGGATTACGAAATAAGAAATTGCAGCGCTCACCTTTAATCTTATTTCAGGATTTATTTTTTTTTGATCTAGAATTTTAGTCAGTAATTTAAATAATTCAGGCCCATAATCAACGATTTTTTCGTAACTACCTTCATAAGATTCAAGATTTTCATTTAATAATTCATGAAATTCTTTAAATTCAGTTTCCATTATTCATCCTCCTTTAATGTCTAATTCAATTTCATTGTAAAGATCAACAATTTTCTTTTCGAAAATTTTGTTAAAGGATGTCATTTGCGCTTGCTCTTCATCTTGCTTTAGGAATTGAATTCCTGCGTTGGCGTATTCTTCGGCTATTTTGAAAACTTCACCTTTATCAGCTAAGATTTCTACATCATCCGATTCATATAATGCTAAAGCATTAATTAATGCTTCATCTTCTGGTTTAAGGTATTTAGTTAAGAATAAAGTTTGTTTTGCCTTTAAAGGTATTCTATCATGCAATTCAAAACCTATTGCCATTGCCAAGATAAATTGGTCTTTTCTTTGTTCACCTTCAATCAGCTGAATGTTATCATAAACCTCTTCAATTTCACCTTTTTCGATATAAATTCTGTCGTGTAATAGACTCATGTTAAAACCTCGATGTTTGCTTCAGATTCATCAGCTAACAAGTTAATTTCATATTTGGCGTTGATTTTATCTTCTAAATTATCACTTATCTCTTCCGAGTATTCGGCAGGAGTAAATAATAATATAATTTGTTTATTTTTACTAACATCCAAAAAGATATTTGCAAAGTTTTCGCGGTGGTCATCAGAAACTCTAGCAACAGGTGTGTCAATTAATATAGGTGAATCAAATCCGGATATTCTATGCAAAGCCAAAGTAAATGACAATGCTAACAATTCTCTTTCAGCAGCACTAACCGATCCTAGACAGTTGTATCCTTTAGAATGAATTAGATTAATATTGTAGTTCTCATCTATTTTCACATCTTTAAAGGTTTCTGTTTTCCATAAAAGATCGAAAAATATATCCTTGGTTTCAGATTCGATTTTTGTCTTTGTTTCATTCATTATGTCTTTCTTGGTCATTTTTATGGACTTTAGTGCTTTTTCACAGAATTCTAATTGATTTTTAAGTTCAATAGCTTTATTTTCTTTTCCCAAAGATTTAGTATATTCATCTTTCAACTGCTTAACTTCTAGTTCTAGATTTTTCTTTTGCTCATTGGCAGATCCTAAACTAATTCTATTATCTTTATTTTGTTCTTCAAGTAGTAAACGGTCTTTGTGCCATGTTTTGATGTTTTTTACATCATATCCACTTAATTTTTGGTCAATTTCAGATATTTCAGAACTAATATCCTGCAAATCATCATTATATAACTTTATTTGTTTTTGGATTTCTTTTCGTTTAGATCTAAAAGATTCTAGCTTTTCTTGAGAATTTATTAAAGGATTTTCCATTGAATGAAGTAGTCCAACAACTTTTGAGGATAGTTTCACAGTATCAAGTAGTTTTTCTACCCTATTTTTTGATTCGGGATCAAGATGCCTACCACAAACATCACAGTTTTCTTTCTCAATAATTCTTTCTAAAAGGCCTTTATCAATAGTAGGAGGGATTTCGCGGTTTTTCTTTTTCTCATCTATTATTTCTAATGATTTTTTTATTGCGGGCCATAACAAAACTTTCCTACTTTGATCAAGTAGGTAACTTCTCCTTTCTTTTTCCTTATCATTTTTTAAAGAGGTAATCTTATCTCTTCTAAGTTTTAAAGATTGTCTATCTTTTTCAAGCTTAGCAGCATCAGGAAGATCTTTTAATTTATTTTCATAATCTTTAATCAAATCATCAGCTAGTTGAATCTGTTTTTTAATCTCTTTGATCTTAATACCGGTTTTTTTAAGTTTTTCTTGTTTAAATTCTAACTGTTCCCTTTTTTTATCAATTTCAGGGTTAAGTTTACCTGCATCTCTTCTTAACTCCTTAAAAATTTGTTCTACACGCTTTTCCATACTCTCTAAAATATGGATATGTGATAAAATAAAAATCTGGTTTTTAACATTTTGACTTTTAACATCTTTGAAGTAATTATCTAACCTTTCACCATCAAAAAAGAAGAATTCTCGAATTGCTGATGGAACAAATGTTTCAGCCCATCTTTCTGCATCATAACCTTCAATTGTGTTAGTGTTACCATTTTCATCAGAACGATATACTTTGAATTCATTTGATTGAGGTATAGGAAGCTTTTTTTCTCCATGAATTTTAAAAAGTTGAGTTCTTTTAAAAGTTACTATCAGCCCATCATGAGTAGAAACCCACAACTCTACACTAACCTCATGTTTATCATGAATATTGGATTTATCAATAGAATTTATATTTAATAAAGGTAGTTTTTGTGAACTTTCAGCAGAATGAGGTTCTTCATCATATAAACACCAATTGATGGCGTTTAACAGGGTTGTTTTACCCATACCATTTTTTCCGATTACGATATGGAGATCATTGGCTTTAGAATTTTTAAAAGAAATATCTAAATTTTTGTATTGCCGGTAGTTTTTGACTAATAATCTTTCAATCCTCATTTTAATCCCCTTTCTATTTAGAATATTTTTTTAAAATTTTGTGATATGATTTCTTCCATTGCATAATTCCCACAAATTCCTCATTGAATATTTCAACTAAAAATTTACTGACATTTTCGTCATCTTTACTGTTTTCCCTTAAACGAGAGAGTATTTCTTCTGGACCACTATTTGTCATCAAATCACTCCATTATTTCGTATTTTAAATACTTTGTTTAATGCTTCAATATTGTTCAGCGCAACTTTTGCGATTTCTTCGTAACGTTCTAATTCTTTATTAAATATTTTTTCTTCAATTTCTTTTATCTCAGGATAAGCTCTCCCTGAAGAAGGCTTTACAATCATATCATATATCGTGGCTTTTTCTTTTCCTGGGAAACACCTAATAACCCTTCCAATCCTTTGAATATATTCCCTTGGATTTCCACTGCTAGACATAAAGATTGCTGCTTTTGCAGCAGGAACATCAACTCCCTCATCTAAACACTTCATCGCAACTAGTGTATTGTATTCCCCGTCTACAAATTTTTCGAGTATATATTCCCTCTCAGAAAGACCATGATATTTAACTTCAGGTTTCGTATTTTCGGCCATTGTAAATCGATGCCCCCGGAGTCTCTTTTTGTTTACAATATCCATTACTTTATCAATCTGTTGAGGGCTGCAATAAACTATTAAATGCGTTATTTCTTCCATTTCATCTAAAATATCTTCTAACAAATTATATTTGGCTTGAGCGTTTTTTATGATATTTGATCGGCTGAAAAGGAGGGATTGGAGAATTTTATCTTTATCTTTACTAGAACTATAATACTGAGTTGAAATAGCCTTGGTTTTTTGAACATATTCCTCTAATTCTTCACTATTAAGAGTGAGAAATCTAGGCAAATAAACATAAGGCGTTAAATATGTTTCACCTGTTCCTGCATTTAATGTTGTAATTGCTTTTTGAAGACTAAACTCGTAAACAATATCATTAAAATAACTATAAATGGCTTCTGTACCTTCTTCATCAAACCATCTTTTTGGTGTTGCACTCAGACCCAGACGATAATCATAAACATCGGTTAATCCATTGAGGCTTATTTCAGCACCTAACCCATGGACTTCATCTGCTATTAAGAAAACAGGATAGTTTCCTTTGTTTTTTAAAATTTGAATGAAATTATTGTTGGAAAAAGTGGTATGAGTGGTAATTACAAAGACACGATCCTTATCGTCTAAAGATATATCTATTAAACAATCAGCCAGATCGGTTTTCCATGAACTATTGGTACTATCTGCAATAATCAATTCATCGTAGTTCAATCCAAATTTGTAAATCGATTGTTTCCATTGTTGGACTAAGTGTTGATAAGGGCAACTGATCACTGCTAAGAGTTTTTCATTATTTTTTAATTCTTGAGATAAACAACCTAAGGCTGTGAAGGTTTTACCCGTACCTGTAGCCATTTCAAATATGCCTCTTTTGCCATTATCTGTCCAATTTTTAATGGCTTCATTTTGATAGTCCCATAGAACAATTTTCTTTTTAATTTTATTAACTTTTGGAGAACTATATCCATGTTCTTCTAAATCAGGAACTATTTTAATAGATTTTTCTTTAATTGCTGTTGCAGAATCAATTATTTCGATTCCTTTAACTTTTCCATTCCAGATATTATCAAATTTTTCCACATCGGATTTAAAGTAGGTTAATTCAGAGCTTTTCCAACTTCTGAATACTTTAAATTCTTCAATATTGGATTTCCAACCAGAAGCTGTTTCATTGTTTGAACCACTGAATGATAGGGAATTTTCTTCATTATCCTTAAAAATGCCAATTTTTTGATGTAATATTCCGTTTTTTCCATCAACAGGCATACCTTCATGATCTAAAACTCTCACAATCTTAATTTTGAGATTACCAGTTGCAATCATCCATCCTAAAGCTTTCCAATTATCATCAGCAAATTTTTCTTCTAATGTGAGGTTATCGTCCCTTAAAAAATTTTCAACTGCTTTTTCAGGATTTTTATGGGCTTGATGAATGACTTTCAAATCTTTTAGCTTTAATTTATTACCACAAATTATTTCCATTCTTCCGCCATTAGAAATAAAATTAGAAATGCCATAAGCAGCAACGGAAAGTATTCTAGATGAAAAAAAACCAACAGACCTTTGATATTGAATTGAATTAGATAATAAAGGAATAAAAAAATCATTTAGGATATCATCGACCGTCGAATCATAGGTCATTTTTATATCAAGATCTCTTAAATTCATTTTTAATCCTCATGAATTTAATTAGTACATATTTTGTTAGTATTATTTAAGAATAATGTTAACAAAACTTAATATTGATATGTTTAATCTATATTAAATGATTACCTTTATGATTCAAAATTATAATTAATTTCAATATTTAAATCTGAAAAAAATATGACTATTTTTAATTAATATCATCTTTATGAGTTAAAAATGATTATAATTTAAATAATGAATGTTAAATATTAAAATACTTGCATTTTAATGTGGTTTGAATGGCGAATGTTATAAAGGATTCAAAGTTTAATAAAGAAGCTGATTCTATTCTTTATGAGGGGAATTGTCTTAAATTATTATCTCAAATTCCTGACAAATTTGTTAAATTGGTTATAACTTCGCCACCGTATAATCTTGGCAAACAATATGAAAATAAATTATCTATAGAAGAGTATCTTAAGCAACAGAAGAAAGTGATAAAAGAATGTGTTCGAATTGTAGATGATAAAGGCAGTATTTGCTGGCAGGTTGGGAATTATGTTAATAATGGAGAAATAATCCCATTAGATGTTTTATTATATCCTATTTTTAATTCATTAAACTTGAAATTACGGAATAGAATAATTTGGCACTTTGGACATGGTTTACATGCGTCAAAAAGGTTTTCAGGAAGGTATGAAGTTATATTATGGTTTACCAAAAATGATGATTATGTTTTTAATTTAGATCCAGTTAGAGTTCCTCAGAAATATCCAAACAAAAAACATTTTAAAGGACCTAATAAAGGGAAACTCTCCGGAAATCCTAAAGGTAAAAATCCAAGCGATATATGGGAAATTCCGAATGTAAAATCACAACATGTGGAAAAAACGGAACATCCCTGTCAGTTTCCTGTGGAATTAATCGAAAGACTAGTATTATCTATGACAAACGAGGGAGATTGGGTATTTGATCCTTTCATGGGCGTTGGTACCACTGCCATTGCGGCACTCATTAATGGAAGAAGATCAATTGGGGCAGAAATCATGCCCGAATATATAAAAATTGCCAATAAAAGAATAGAATTGGCAGAAAAAGGGAAATTAAGGATTAGGCCAATGGAAAGATCGGTATATGATCCAAATAATCCTAACAATATACCTCCAAAGTATGCAGAAATTAGACGTTCTAAACAAACTAAATTGTTATAGTTTCAATGGTGATATTATGAAAGTAGTTTGCGAATATTCTCATATGGGTGGGTCTGAGATATTAGAACAAAGATATCCTAAAATAGATAAGGAGATTTATGATGTAATTAATGAGGTTGTAGGTGAAAAAAGCAAAGTTAGTAAGGAAAAGATAAAAAAAGGTAAATTATTATATTCACCTTCAGTATTCCGAACTGAATTTAAAAATGGATTTGAATCAAAGAGTTTTGATGTACTAATAAAAAATTATGATTATAAAACTTGTGGAAGTTCTAAAAAGGTTAAAGCATACAAAAAATTTGATTTCCATAAAAACAAGGTGGCTGTTCAAGTCCAATTTGGAAAATATAGTTTCATGATGTACGATTTAGCCAAATTTCAATATTTTTACAATGAAAACTTGATCGAAGTCGGAGTTGAAATTGTTCCTTGCCTTAATTTACAAAAACAAATGTCTTCGGGTATGTCATATGGTGAACAATTAATATCAGATATCCTACTCTTAAAAAAACAATTTCCTATTGCTCCAATTAAAGTTATTCTTGTCGATGTTGAGGAACAAATGAACCATGGAATTAGTGATGAAGAAGATAATCTAGACAATATTCTTTTTAGAGATTAGAATAAAAAACATTTAAGTTGCAGAAGCTTTTCCAATAAAACAAGGATTTTAACACTAAACAACTTTAACCATATCCAAACTTTTTTAGAAAAACTCCATAAAGGAGTTAATCGATGACCCATACATAATTACAAAAAATAATTAGAATGGTGAACAATTTTATGGGTGATGGTAAATTATTTATAATTCAGAATAATAATAATAACTAAACAATTAATTATATTCAATTGTTTCAGAAACATCCGGAAGTTCTTTTAATAAATACGTAAGTTTCTATTGCTAATACGATTTGGAGGGATATATTTAAGGCTCATGAATAATTATCAAAATACCCTTAGGGAGGGGAGAATTAAATAATCCCTGTTGGTGTCTAAAATGAGCCTTGAAAACCTTCAGATAGCCGCATTAATACACGATATAGGAAAATTTTACCAAAGAACTGGAAAAAAACACAACTCCAACTATAATAATCTATCCAAAGATGATTATGGTCAGAATGGAGCGCACAGTAAATGGTCAGCCAGTTACTGTTCCGACATGGGACTGGATCAAGAAATTAAAGAACTAGTTTTATACCACCATCATCCCACCAAATCAGGTTATGTTCAAGCTGCTAAAATACTTCAAAAAGCAGACCAGCACTCCTCCAAGGAACGCCAGAAAAGTGGGGGAAAAAAGGAAGTAAAAAAAGAACCATTAATCTCTGTTTTTTCAAAGGTCAACATAGAAAAAAATAAACAAACAAGCGAATACTATATCCCCCTCAAAAAATTAACCACCAACGCTAATGAATTCTTTCCCAGGCCCAGTAAAGCTGAAGCAATGGAAGGATGGAACTTACAGGACAGTTACCAAAAACTCTGGAGTGAATTCCAGAGAGAATCTGAAATAATTAAAAAACAAACTGATTTTAACACTCTTTTTTACCTTACAAAGAAATATACTAGCCTAATTCCTTCAGCGGTGTATGTTGATGAACCTGACATTTCCCTTTTTGACCACTCCAAAACCACAGCGGCCCTGGCAACCTGCCTTTACCACTACCAACAGGAACACCAAAAGATTCCCTCTGACAAGGATAACTGCTACATGGTGATTAGCGGTGACTTATCAGGGATACAAGATTTTATCTACAAAATATCCTCTCCACAAGAAGCCCAGAAAGGTATGAGTAAACGTTTAAGGGGAAGATCATTCTACTTGACCTTATTAAATGATGCAGTTGCCCATAGGATTATCAGAGAACTCGAACTGTGCGAGGCCAACATCCTATTTTTAGGTGGAGGTCACTTCACAATCATTGCCCCCAACACAGAAAATTCCAAAACTAAACTGGCAGAAATAACTGCTGAAGTCAATCATGAACTCTACAAGAAATTCCAGACAGATATCTACCTGGCATTGTCCACACAAAACTGTTCAGGAAATGATTTAGAAAACTTTGGCCAAATTCTAAGCGATGCATCCTTTGAAAACCAAAAAAACAAGAGAAAAAAATTCCACGTAATGCTGGAAGATGTATTCGCAGAGGAAGAGAGTCCACCCTCCAATGTCTGCCCGGTATGTGGAAACCAGACAAGCCATCCTGATAATTTGTGCTTATCCTGTACTGATCATGAAGAACTTGGGGGGAAAATAGCCAACTCCCAGTACATAGTGAGGGGATTTAACACCCATAATCAGGAATTTGATGTTATAGAGTTCGAAGTAGGATATCATATACTGAAAACCGCAACAGAACTTAAAAAGACTTTAAAAAATTCGCCAGGGGATTGGGAAGTGTTGAAACTTAACAACACTAACTTTGTTAATATCAGAGATATTTACCCAGGCCCTGTTGGTTTTACATTTTTAGGGAATACTGTACCACGTCACAGCAAAGAAGGAACCCTATTTTTCAATCAACTGGCTGAAATTAGTCATGGGGCCACGAAACTGGGCATATTAAAGATGGATGTGGATAATTTAGGTCGAATATTTGCTGATGGTCTTGAAAACCCCACAATATCCAGAGTTTCAACTATGAGCTCCTTTTTGGACAACTTCTTCTCCGGATACATTAACCAACTGGCACAGGAATACCGAGTCTTAGAGGATGTTTGTCCTGACTGCCAGTCAAAAACAGAACCCCTAAAACTACAATTCAATGAAGATGATAGTCCAGTGACTGTTTACAGGGAAAAAGAGAGTGTTTGTGAGAAATGTGCCGAGAAAGCTATACCCACTATTTACATCGTGTATTCTGGTGGGGACGACCTTCTGGTATTGGGTCCCTATGATGATATCATCCAATTTTCATATAAACTAAGAAAAGCATTCTCAAATTGGACCTGTCAAAACCCTGATTTAACTCTATCTGCAGGAATATTCCTGGCGGGTGGGAAATTCCCTGTGGAGAGAGGTGTAAAAAATTCTGACCAGTACCTTGAGATGTCGAAAGAAGTACCTGGGAAAGACAGTGTAACTCTCTTTACAGAAACTGTTAAATGGGATGGTCAGGATCTTTACAAAGGATTTAAGGATTTATTTGAATTTGCAATTAAACTTGAAGAACTCAATAAAAAGAATAAAATATCTAAAGGTCTGGTTTATTCAATGCTCTTTATGTGGGAGTCAACCTTTGGTGGAATAGACTCTCCCAGCCAGGACAAATCCAGACTTATAAAAAGAAATTATGTTCCCATGTTCAAATATAAGCTGCGTACTGTCCAGGACAGTAGAGTGAGGGAGGAATTGAACAGGGAAGGAGTGAAATTCATGCCATGGATAAAGATTCCCGCATCTTGGGTGAGTTTAAGAACCAGGTGATTATATGAACGGTAGAAGGATGGATACAGAGATAAATAAAGTTATTGACAACATAAAACAATTAGAAATGTTAAAAGACATGGAAACCAAGGCATTTGCCGATGAAGATGGATATGCTGACATAGTATCCCATAGGCTGGCCAAAGAAAGGTCAATCAGGCCGAAACTAAAAACCAGTCAGTTAAGAAAATTTTTCGGTGCTATCCGGGATATTGAAAGAGAAAATGACTGGGAAAAAATGGAAACACAGTTCTTCCTCTTAAAACCCAAACTGGCCAACTCTCGGGGTAGGGAACTCATACCCGAGGAATTTTACCAAGTCATGAAGATCTGCATGGGCAAAGTTGATAAGGGCTCAGACCAGGACAAGGTAGACAATTTCAACAGGATGGTTGAGTTTTTAGAGGCAATAGTAGCATACTACAAATATTACAATCCAAGATCATAAAGGGGGATTAATAAAATGCAGTTTAAAGAAAATTTAATAATAACCGGTAAAATAATCTGTGAAACAGGCCTCCATGTTGGTGGGGCCAACGAGTCTATAGAAATTGGTGGAATTGACAATATCATTATCAGAGATGCCAACTCTGACCTCCCATTCATACCAGGATCCTCGTTGAAAGGTAAAATGAGGAGCCTTTTGGAGTTAAATGATCAGCAGGCAACTAAGAACATTATAAATAATAGGGGAAAACCTTGCAAGTGTGGAGTCTGTCTTCCCTGTAAAATATTTGGAGTATCAGCAGATGATAGCAGGGCTGAAGGAAAACAAACTGGCCCCACTCGTCTCATAGTGCGTGACTCATTTCCCACACCAGAAACACTGGAAAAGTGGGATGAAAACCAAGAAGTGATCAGGGGTGCTGAAGTTAAATATGAAAACACCATCGACCGCATAACTTCTGCAGCCAACCCCCGACCAAGTGAAAGAGTACCCCGAGGTTCTGAATTTGGCTTAGAACTGGTATTTGGTGTCTACGAAGATGAAGACCAGGAAAACTTCCCAGGAGTCTTTGAAGCCCTTCGCTTGCTCGAGGATAACTACTTGGGAGGTAGTGGTACGCGTGGGTATGGTAAGATACAGTTCCAGGACATAAAAGTAACCCGCCGTGGGGCTGATTACTATCGTGAAGGTTCTGATGAGGTAATTGTTGCCGAGGGTGTCAGCCTGCAGGAAGCACAAACTTCAATGAAGTGAGCCGGATGATTATCTACTTAAAACCTCGCTCCCTGTTTCCCACTTTACACTCAGACACCATCTTCGGAGCTCTTATATCCACCATGGAATATATTTATCCTGAAATATTCCAGGACACCCTCCAGAGGTTTAAAATGGGTGACGCACCATTTTTGGTCTCATCTGCATTTCCTTTTCTGGATATAGATGGTGAGAAGATTAAATTCTTCCCTAAACCGTTAATGGAACCCGAAAGGCATGAGTTAGAAACAGCCAAAAAATTACGCAAGGTACGCTACGTAGAAGAAACCATATTTAAAAAGTGGGTTCAAAAGGGAGAAGGAGTTATAAGCACTAACATGAGCAAATACCAGTTAAATGACAGAATGTTATTTCTAAAGGACCATGATGTTGATTTTAAATTTGATGCTAGCACTGTTCCCCGCAACACCATTAACCGGGTTACCAATGCCTCTGAGAACATATTTTACTCATCTGGAGTAAGTATGAAAGGTTTAGGGTTGTTTTTCCTTGTTAGATTTATGGAAGACAACTACAAAGAGATCCTAGAAGGTTCTATGCGATATTTGGAAGACAGAGGATTTGGTGGGGACATCTCCATTGGAAAAGGGCAATTCACCCATGAAGTTAGTGATGAAGATATTACACTGGCGATGGGGAAAAATTTCGTAACTCTCTCTCGTTACATACCAACATCTGAAGAGATTCAAGCCATGGGTGATGAGATGTGGTATGAGTTAGGTTCCAAGAGAGGGAGAGGTTCGGACGGCATTTTGAGGAAGAAGGTGAAGTTCTTCCAGGAAGGATCAACATTCAGAACACTTGAACGTGAGATCTATGGACAGGTAGCCGAGTCAGCTGCTGAGGCTGTGGAGTATGGTCTGGCCTATCCTGTGGGATTTGATTAGGAGGAATGGGTTATGAAAATGAAAATTGAAACTATAACCCCGGTGCACATTGGTAGTGGTAGTGATTATGGATCACCCGAGTTTTACATGGCCAAGGCTGAAGATCGAAACGTTGTGGTGCGTGCCGATATTAACCATGTTTTTATGATGCTCCCTGATGAATGGAAAGACCAGTTCATCATTGAACTTGAAGACCCCAAGTTTAATCTACAGTCCTTCCTTGGTAGGGTGATGAAACAATTGCCCAAGGGCAGCCTTGGTAAAATTAGACTATATTACTCATATTTGAAGAGTCAGGTCCCTGAAAACATTGCAGAACATGTGAAAACATCACATCAAGCATACATACCAGGTTCTTCACTGAAGGGGTCAGTGAAATCCGCCCTACTCTATGACTTAGTAGATGATGATTCAATTAGCAGAGTGGAAAGTCTGATAAAAAGAGGTAGAAAAGGTAAACCAGAAATTAAATTATGGGATTCGCAGCGGTTTGTTGACAGTTTATTATCCTCAGACGCTCGAAAAGCACCTAACACCAGTATCATGCGTTTTTTACAGGTAACTGACACTTCACCTGTCAGGCGAATGAGCATACATTCTGTTAACTCGGTGAAGGTTCACAGTACGGGGTGGGGCTGGTACAAACACTCGGAAGATATTGGAACAACCTATATGGAAACCATAGATGTGGGGAATGAACTGGAATTTGATATGAACTTCAATCAAAAAGAAAGTGTGATAAAAAAATTAAACCTGGAATACAAACAAGAATACTTATCCCCTGAAAGTGTCTTAGACTGCATATATCGCTTCTCAGACGATCTCATAGAAAATGAGATAGAATTTGCCAAAAACTATCGTGTCAAATTTTTGGAAGACTTCTACGAAGACTTGTCAGAGATTAACACTCCCGAAGGTCCGGTTATAAATGTTGGTCAGGGCACCGGTTTTTTAGCAAAAACCATCGGCTTGAAAATCAGGAAATATGATAAAGAGAACTACACCCAGATTTATGATAAGGTCAGGGAATCCACCAGGGGCCGCAACTACCCCGAAGAGTTCCCAAAGACACGCAGAATAGTAATGGAAGATAAGGTCCCAATGGGATGGGTTAAGGTTGAGTTAAAATGAAAAGAGCACTCCTAATGACTGTGGGCACAGGTGTTGGTAGAAGTTCACAACAAGTGCAAAGTTTGGCCAACGGTTTAGTAAAGTCCATACTACACTATAAGGGTGATGTTAACATATTATTCGGATCAGAACTCAGTAAAAACACCGTAAAATACATGGAAGAAATTTACCAGAAAAGGGAGAACTCACCATTTAACTATGACTTTGTAACACTGCAGGATGTGGACCGTTTCGAGGAATGTTTTCAGAAGATCCGTCAAGTGATAAAAGAATATTCAGACTATGAAGTCATCATCGACTACACCTCAGGCACTAAAACTATGACCATGAGTGCGGCTATAGCCTCCGTACTTTACCATAAAGATTTAACCCTTGTTTCTGGGGAAAGGGGAGATAATGGTTTGGTTTCAATGCATACTGAGGAAATTAAGACGCAAAGCTTGTATTCAGCCTACGACGAAATTTTAATGGATAAGATGAAGGAAGCTTTTAACAATTACCGTTACGATTCAGCCTTGAGTTTCTTAGACGAAATGGTAAATGTGGATAAACGAGAATCTTACCAGAACCTTATTCAGGCATACAATTATTGGGATAAGTTCAACCACGAAGCAGCATTCGAATTAATTAAAAATATAGATATGCCAATTGACACGTCTAATAAGGAATTTATAGGTATGTTGATTAATTCCAGGGATTTTAAGGAATATTACCATTTGGCTGATTTGTTGAACAATTCCAAGCGAAGGTTTATGGAAGGTAAATATGATGATGCTTTAGCGCGGCTATACCGGGCTGTGGAGTTTATTTCCCAGACACGATTGAAGATGGAATATGGGATTGATACCTCCGATGTTGAATTAGAATTGGTGCCTGATTTTGCTCGTGAACAGTACTCTAGGAAGGAAAAAAGTGGTAAGATTACCATTGGACTGAGAGAAGGTTATAAACTTCTTCGACAGTTGGGTGATGATATTGGGAGTTCTTATTTTCAGGATAAAAGGTTCATTGACCTTTTAAATAAAAGAAACCGTTCCATCCTTGCACATGGATTTACACCGGTTACAGATGAGAATTTAGATGAGTTAGAGGAGTTGAGGGATAAAGTAATGTATTTTGCCTCCCTTCTTTACTCAGAAATCGATGATTTGATGAAAAAAGCAGAGTTCATGAAAATATGAAAATCAAAACCTCTTATTTAATCCTTGAAACTGACACTCCAATAACAGAGGGCGCTAGTAAACTCCGAGGATTTATTGGCAACAAATATCCGGATTTTTTAGCTCTTCACCATCACCTGGAGGGCACTCAGTATCTTTACACCTATCCTAAAGTACAATATATGGTTCTGGAAGGAACACCTTCCATTCTGGGTGTGGATGAAGGTGCAGATGTAGTCCTGGAGATATCTGACAGTTTAGATGACCTCATATTGGGTAGAAATAGTTATCATGTTGAGCAAAAAGTCATATATCAGCGTGAAGTTGATATAAAGCCAGATAGAATGACTCAGTACAAATTTATTTCTCCCTGGCTTGGTCTGAACTCTAAAAATTACCAACAGTACAATGAGCTGAGGGAATGGAAAGATAAGAAATTTTTTCTAAATAAAATACTTACAGGGAATATTCTATCAATGTGTAAAGGATTGGGGATTATTGTAAACCGTCCCTTGGATGTGCACACTCATCTCGATAAAGAATGGGTGAAGTTCAAGGGGATGGAAGTGTTGGGTTTCACAGGAGAGTTCCGGGTTAACTTCATGATACCTAATTTTTTTGGTCTTGGTAAGGGTGTGAGTCAGGGTTTCGGAACAGTTACAGAGGTTAAAGATGTTGACTCTGGTGATATATGACATTTCAGATAATAAGGATAGAAATAACCTTATTAAGAAATTACAACATTACGGACTGCACAGGATACAAAAATCTGCTTTTCTAGGTGATATTAACTGTAGTAAAAGGACCGAATTAGAGGGTAAAGTTGCAGAAGATCTCTCTGGTCCAAAGGATAGTATATATTTTGTTCCAATATGCGATAAATGCCGTGGCCTTACAAACATTTTTTCAGAAGATGATAGGATATTGGTAGATGAGAAAAATTATAAAATCATTTAGGGTGTACTTTTGAGGTTAGTTGTAGATGGTTACGGGAAGTTTGTTGGTAAAAGAGATAATCAGATTGTGGTTAAAGAAAAAGGTGAGGAATTAGACTTTTTTCTTGCTGAAGATTTATCCCAAGTTATAATCACTGGTAAAGGTTCAGTGGGTTTTGACGCTCTTAAACTTCTAGCACATCACAATGTTGATTTAGTGGTGTTAAACTGGACTGGAGATATAATCTACCGACTCTCACCACCAGAGTTGAAAAATGTTCAGGCACGGAGAGAACAGTTCAAATCTTATCATGATTATCGGAGTGGTTTTTTATGCAAACAGTTTATTGGTGCAAAGTTGGAGAACCAGAAGTCTGTTTTAGGTTCTCTGGCAAAAAGCCGGGGGAAAAATCATGATCTTTCAAGAGAGATTTTGGTTCATCGTGACCGGATATCTGTTTTTCTGGAAAAGCTTCGGAATCTAGAAGATGGTCCTATTGACAAGTTGCGGGGCAAGATATTTGGTCTGGAAGGTAAGGGGTCTTTAGATTACTGGAATGGTTTTTCTTTGGTTTTGGATCCTGAATTCGGCTTTGAAAATCGAAGTGGGCGTGGTGCTAATGATGGTGTTAATGCTATGCTCAACTATGGCTATGGGTTATTACGGGGTCAGATCTGGCGTTCTGTCCATCTTGCATCACTTGACCCTTACGCTGGTTATTTACATGCAGACCGTTGGGGTAGGGCCAGTTTGGTTTTCGATCTTATGGAAGAGTTCAGACAGCAAGTGGTGGATCGTCCTGTGCTTTCACTTGTAAACCGTGGCGAGGTTAAAATTTCAGATTTCGAAATTAAGGATGATTATTGTCTTATGTCTGATGAGCTGCGTAGGCTTCTCATTTCTAAAATACTAGATCGTTTGGATAGTAAGATAAAGGTGGATGGAAGACATGTTAGTTGGGATGGCTTGATAAATAACCAGACTTTACTTTTGGCTAAATATTTGACTGGCGAAGCTAAGTATGAAGGTTTTTACAGGAGATGGTAAATAATAGAGTTTAATTAATTCGAATTTTTTGGGGAAGTTTTAAGTGTTTTGACAGAGAAATAAGGGTTATGGTATGGTGTGCAGATCTATATAAAGGAAGGTGTGGAATTTAGATCTGCACAAAAGCATGTTGCAAAGGAGAATTTTGAAACAGTTAAACCAAAAATAAAGGAAATTTTGGGTGCTTGCAGAAGGATTTCCAATAAAACAAGGATTGAAACTTTTTACTGTTGTTTCTTTTATTTGCGACCAATTCGTTGCAGAAGGATTTCCAATAAAACAAGGATTGAAACCTCTGCTTTCCAATCCATCTTTTCATCCATATTCTCAGTTGCAGAAGGATTTCCAATAAAACAAGGATTGAAACTGTTTTAATCCTCCACAGTTTAAGCCCCCTATCGTGTTGCAGAAGGATTTCCAATAAAACAAGGATTGAAACTTCAATTTTTTTATTCCAAATAGAGGACATATTATTCGTTGCAGAAGGATTTCCAATAAAACAAGGATTGAAACGTCATCAGTTGCGTATAGTATGTTTTCACTATCTGGTTGCAGAAGGATTTCCAATAAAACAAGGATTGAAACCCATCAGGACAGTTTTCAGGTTTAAACGTTTTAAGTTGTTGCAGAAGGATTTCCAATAAAACAAGGATTGAAACCCATTGAACCTCACCAACATCAATGGTGCTTCCACCGTTGCAGAAGGATTTCCAATAAAACAAGGATTGAAACTGTTTAACAGTGAAGCCATCCTTTTTGAGTTGTCTGAGGTTGCAGAAGGATTTCCAATAAAACAAGGATTGAAACTTAAGCATGCGTGTTCGATGTTCTTTATCTGTATCAGTTGCAGAAGGATTTCCAATAAAACAAGGATTGAAACTTCGGAGCCCTATACGATGTCTGCATTGATGGAAATGTTGCAGAAGGATTTCCAATAAAACAAGGATTGAAACAACCTGCTTCTTCAAATGCTACGTTCATTATACCTAACGTTGCAGAAGGATTTCCAATAAAACAAGGATTGAAACTTGCTTTAGCTTTTACTTTAGCTAATGGATCTTCTTGTTGCAGAAGGATTTCCAATAAAACAAGGATTGAAACATTCTTTAGTCATAGGAATATCAATTGTTAATTTATGTTGCAGAAGGATTTCCAATAAAACAAGGATTGAAACTCTAAACAATAAACCATATCATCATATTCTATTATGGTTGCAGAAGGATTTCCAATAAAACAAGGATTGAAACTGTTAAAGACATGTTTACACCTTCCTACTTCTTTTGTTGCAGAAGGATTTCCAATAAAACAAGGATTGAAACTATGTAGTGAACGATCCCTATACTGGTTACAATTAATAGTTGCAGAAGGATTTCCAATAAAACAAGGATTGAAACAAAGTATTATTTGTAATGAATAGTGAGGGTCATTATGGTTGCAGAAGGATTTCCAATAAAACAAGGATTGAAACTCATTGTGAACTCCACTTTGTCATGAGCTTTTTTTGTTGCAGAAGGATTTCCAATAAAACAAGGATTGAAACGCCAATAAGAGTAATTGCAATAAGTTCCTTGTTATCGGTTGCAGAAGGATTTCCAATAAAACAAGGATTGAAACAGTGTGTTTCCGGTGTCTGGTGTCGGAAGTGTGTTTCGTTGCAGAAGGATTTCCAATAAAACAAGGATTGAAACTTAAGTTCTGTATTTAGAACTTTGAAATCTTGCTTTACGTTGCAGAAGGATTTCCAATAAAACAAGGATTGAAACACTTTTATCTTATCATTTAACATTTAAATTACTCCAGTTGCAGAAGGATTTCCAATAAAACAAGGATTGAAACAATAAAAAGTGTTGCGGTATATATTCCAATTACTAATGTTGCAGAAGGATTTCCAATAAAACAAGGATTGAAACCACGACTCACCTTTACTGATATTGTGCTCATAACATCGTTGCAGAAGGATTTCCAATAAAACAAGGATTGAAACATCTTCGGCCTCTTGATCTTCAAGGATTGCTCGTCGTTGCAGAAGGATTTCCAATAAAACAAGGATTGAAACCTAGATTTCCTCTAATGCTACGAACTCTATGTGTTGTGGTTGCAGAAGGATTTCCAATAAAACAAGGATTGAAACCTCTTTGCATTTAATCTTTTTATACCAGTTTTATATGTTGCAGAAGGATTTCCAATAAAACAAGGATTGAAACTGTTTCCTTCGATTATTTTTGTTTTTAACATATGTTGTTGCAGAAGGATTTCCAATAAAACAAGGATTGAAACATTTTATAACATCCCATATTATTCCGCTCCTGACAAAAGTTGCAGAAGGATTTCCAATAAAACAAGGATTGAAACGTCTTTCAGGCTTTTGAAGTTAACCCGTGCTTTGAGGTTGCAGAAGGATTTCCAATAAAACAAGGATTGAAACTTCATCATAGAGATGGCCCTGCAGTCCGGGAGGTGGGGTTGCAGAAGGATTTCCAATAAAACAAGGATTGAAACTCAATGTATAGCATTTCATTAAAGAAGATGTCATATTGTTGCAGAAGGATTTCCAATAAAACAAGGATTGAAACCAGTTTTAAACCAGAATTTATTTTTAAAGTATCTAACGTTGCAGAAGGATTTCCAATAAAACAAGGATTGAAACTTTGTTTCATATCTTATCCTCTCCCTTTTTTATTTTAGTTGCAGAAGGATTTCCAATAAAACAAGGATTGAAACCCATAATGAGTGGAATCCGTTACTCATTCTATTTTGGTGTTGCAGAAGGATTTCCAATAAAACAAGGATTGAAACTCTTTTTAAGGCTTAAGGAGTGTCCTTCGGTGACTTCAGTTGCAGAAGGATTTCCAATAAAACAAGGATTGAAACGTTATCATCATTCATCCCTCCTTTTTATGATGTTGATGTTGCAGAAGGATTTCCAATAAAACAAGGATTGAAACAATAAATCTACTATTTCATTGCACGCCCCTATCATCCGTTGCAGAAGGATTTCCAATAAAACAAGGATTGAAACACTATTTAAATGTATTGCTTTGCAATGCATGAATTTAAGTTGCAGAAGGATTTCCAATAAAACAAGGATTGAAACCTCTAACTATTTGCATTATTTTGAATCCCATATTGAGTTGCAGAAGGATTTCCAATAAAACAAGGATTGAAACACTCGTTTCTGCATCCTCTAATGCTTAAATCCGCTTTTCCAGTTGCAGAAGGATTTCCAATAAAACAAGGATTGAAACTGTTTGCATGTTAAACAAGCATTACTCATATTTTCAGTTGCAGAAGGATTTCCAATAAAACAAGGATTGAAACGTAATTCGTCTGGTGTGAATTCTATCCTCACTTTCTGTTGCAGAAGGATTTCCAATAAAACAAGGATTGAAACAAACTATTCAAAGACGGAAGTAGTGTTGGTACTCCTGTTGCAGAAGGATTTCCAATAAAACAAGGATTGAAACGTATGTTTTTTAATGAAAGTTTTAAAATTTAAATCGTTGCAGAAGGATTTCCAATAAAACAAGGATTGAAACTTTCCTTACCTACAATGTATATTTGATATTCTTTTTGGTTGCAGAAGGATTTCCAATAAAACAAGGATTGAAACATATCTTTGATAATGAAAGTTTTAAAATTTAAATCGTTGCAGAAGGATTTCCAATAAAACAAGGATTGAAACTAAGGTTAACGCCTTTAAGAGTTAATCCTATCTGGCGTTGCAGAAGGATTTCCAATAAAACAAGGATTGAAACTTCATTAGTGGTCATAGGTATTCATCTCCTGGTATGTAGTTGCAGAAGGATTTCCAATAAAACAAGGATTGAAACCTAGGAAGACGGTCATGAATGGTGTTGCCTTTAGATGTTGCAGAAGGATTTCCAATAAAACAAGGATTGAAACTCCGATTAAGTCCAAATCAAGGTCTGCCATGTATAATGTTGCAGAAGGATTTCCAATAAAACAAGGATTGAAACAATCCTCTTTTTTTGGTTGTGTTTTATTTTTCACTGTGTTGCAGAAGGATTTCCAATAAAACAAGGATTGAAACAATCCTCTTTTTTTGGTTGTGTTTTATTTTTCACTGTGTTGCAGAAGGATTTCCAATAAAACAAGGATTGAAACACATTCTTAATTGTTAAAGGTTCCTCTACTCTGATATAGTTGCAGAAGGATTTCCAATAAAACAAGGATTGAAACTTTCCTTACCTACAATGTATATTTGATATTCTTTTTGGTTGCAGAAGGATTTCCAATAAAACAAGGATTGAAACATATCTTTGAAGAATGGGTTATATTCCCATTGATTTTGTTGCAGAAGGATTTCCAATAAAACAAGGATTGAAACCCTAACAATTGGGTTAGGTATGGCTCGGGAGCAAATGGTTGCAGAAGGATTTCCAATAAAACAAGGATTGAAACCCATATCAAACAATTCATATTCTCTAATTCCGTTAATGTTGCAGAAGGATTTCCAATAAAACAAGGATTGAAACCCAGCCAAGGGAGGAGGAACCAACGCCCTCCTAATAGTTGCAGAAGGATTTCCAATAAAACAAGGATTGAAACATTGATTCTTTGTCTTAGTGATTGTATTCTTCTTTGTTGCAGAAGGATTTCCAATAAAACAAGGATTGAAACCACGTTCCCCTATCCATTTCCCACCGTTATCAATGGTTGCAGAAGGATTTCCAATAAAACAAGGATTGAAACTCCTAACATATACAAACTACAAGCCAAAGTTATGTTGTTGCAGAAGGATTTCCAATAAAACAAGGATTGAAACTTCTTAATGCTAAATGATTCCCTAATGATGTTTCCAGTTGCAGAAGGATTTCCAATAAAACAAGGATTGAAACTTGGGCAATCTTGATTTAAGATTAAAGCCAGTGCCGTTGCAGAAGGATTTCCAATAAAACAAGGATTGAAACCAGTTTTAAACCAGAACTTTTTTTTGAAATATTTAACGTTGCAGAAGGATTTCCAATAAAACAAGGATTGAAACTGCACCTTCACCACGCCCTAGGGCTTGGCTTATCTGTTGCAGAAGGATTTCCAATAAAACAAGGATTGAAACTCAGGTGAAGACAATTATTATTTTCAGGTTTTGGTGGGTTGCAGAAGGATTTCCAATAAAACAAGGATTGAAACTACTATGCTAATAACAACATCCCATGCAGTATACAATATTAATTCCTAGTTTAAATGTCATTCATTATTATTGTTGTCTCATTTTCATTTACCTTTTTCACGGTTATGTTTTTGTTAACACCTTCATTAAGGTCAAAGTTTAGATTATAAATTTATTAATATTAATAATCATTAACGGGACAATATTGTGGTTATAATTAGTGCTATAATAAAAATTCCTACTCTAAATCTGAAATTTCAAGCAATTGTTTGAAAAACTCATATCATATACTTAAGCGGAAAACTGCCCCTAAAAATATAATAGGTAGTCGGGAAGGTAGTCAAATATTTATTATATAAAATACAAATAGTAGTCAGGAAGGTAGTCAAATATATGGATTGATTTGTTTAGATAAATAAAAGAGTTTAGATTAAATGAAAGATTTCTAAGGTTTTAAAAAAAATGTTCAACCCCTGTTTCACATATAACCACGAATTAGTAAATAAACTGCTTAAAATTAATTCCATAAGGGATTTTATTGTTAATGCACCGGTTGTACTGGAAATGGAAGTATCACTAAAAAGAGAAGCGCTTCTTAAATCAGCACATCACTCCACTGCAATTGAAGGCAATCCACTATCCTTAAATCAGGTGAATGAACTGGCAAAGG
>Ga0334890_1001369_pt1 | contig 32841 bp, 25 predicted proteins | sample GraSluR1_MG_3_FD_207220 | JGI IMG/M metagenome (GOLD analysis project Ga0334890, IMG submission 207220) | Sludge microbial communities from methane-producing bioreactor in Wageningen University, Netherlands - Granular Sludge_31_08-R1 | ecosystem: Engineered > Bioreactor > Anaerobic >... | reverse complement strand
TACCGCCAATTATTAGAGAAGTATAAAATTAACCGGAAAATAGGAAAAATGTAATGCCACCAGCATTTTGGGGCGAGCTATATCATTGATATTCAGTAACTTAAAAAATGGCACTGTAAAACTTGAGCAAGAGGTTCCCCTCCATATTCAGCAGAGAGAAATAAAATCTCCACCTCCAGGGTTTTACCAGTTCCGCTTTCAGGAGTTATTAAGATCAGTTGCGGAACAACTCCCTAATCTTTTCAAGTATATCCGGGTCCGGATCGGCTAAAGCCATTTTCCGGATATCTCTTGTTCTTTTGCCAAGCGGGTTGACGAAATGTGAAAAAAGGTATTCAGACCTCCGGAAAAGAGAAAGCATTAGTATCCGTACGGGAGAGGTATGAGATAGGAAGGGGAGATGTACGGGGAACACCGTAGTTAGCTCGAGCTGACTACGGACTCGAAGGTAAGTCTCCCGTATGTATAACATACATATCCCGTATGGATAGTAGAGGAAAGATTAAGGGATTAGGAATTAGAGATGAGAGATTAGGAGGGATCTGCGGGAGTAAAGCAGGGGATTGGAGCGAAAAGGAGTTTGCCACACGTACGTTCATGAAGGTTAGAGATCAGGAAATCAGCCTCAGAAGGAGAGAGGGGTAGAAATCAAAAATAAATGAGGAAAGTCCTTGACATTAGATAACCACTTTGTTTTTCATGCTATTAGTACACCTTATTTCTAAGGGAGATTTTCTTGACTTAATTGCCTAATTTAAGATTAAATAAGGACTTAGGCACTCTGCAACAGAATGAGTATTTTATCTAAGAGAGGAGAGGAGATGTTTAAAAGGATACGCAAACGTAACGGAAACTTAGTAGATTTCGAGCCATCCAAAATAACAGAAGCTATAGCCAGAGCAGGCAGGGCAACGAATCAATTTGATGAAGAGATTGCCAAAAAGCTAACTTACCGGGTGATAAATATGGCTCAGCAGATATTACATGAAGAAGTTCCGTATGTTGAAGATATCCAGGATATTGTCGAAGATGTACTCCTGACCTCACCTTACAAGAAGACTGCTAAAGCCTATATTCTTTACCGTGATCAACACTCACAGATCAGGGAAATTGTTTCCAATGCCAGGGTTAATATGATCGATGATTATATCGATAAAGCGGACTGGCAGGTTCAGGAAAACAGCAACATGTCATATTCTCTTCAGGGTTTGAACAACTATCTGGCTTCAGAAGTAAGTAAGGCTTACTGGCTGAACAAGATTTATCCTCCGGAGATCAGAAATGGTCATCTGGACGGGGATTTTCATATTCATGATCTGGGGATTATCTCAGTTTATTGTGTAGGCTGGGATTTGATGGATCTTCTGGTCACCGGTTTCAAAGGGGTAGAGGGTAAGGTGGAGAGCAAGCCGGCAAAGCATTTCAGAGCGGTATTAGGTCAACTGGTTAACTTTTTTTACACTCTACAGGGAGAGGCAGCCGGAGCTCAGGCATTTTCGAATTTCGATACCTTACTTGCCCCCTTTATCCGTTATGATAATCTTAATTATAAAGATGTCAAACAGGCAATGCAGGAGTTCATTTTCAATATCAATGTCCCGACAAGAGTAGGGTTTCAGACACCATTTACCAACATATCGCTTGATCTGTCCGTACCGGTTACTTTTGCCGAGACACCGGTAATTATCGGAGGCAGACAACAGGAAGAGACATATAGTGATTTCCAGGAAGAGATGGATATGTTGAACCGGGCCTTTCTGGAAGTAATGACAGAGGGAGACGCCAAAGGGCGAGTATTTACTTTTCCTATCCCTACCTACAGTATCACAAAAGATTTTGACTGGGATAACGAAAATCTGCGATATTTGTGGGAAGTTACCGCTAAGTATGGAATCCCCTATTTTTCCAATTTTGTCAATTCCGATCTCAAACCGGAAGATGCCCGTTCCATGTGCTGTCGACTGAGGTTAGACACAAGAAAGCTATCAGCTCGTGGCGGCGGTCTTTTCGGAGCTAATCCCTTAACCGGATCGGTGGGGGTAGTGACGGTAAATCTTCCGCGAATAGGTTATCTGGCAGAGGATGAGAATGAATTCTTCCGGCGTTTGGATCTGGTTCTGGACAGGGCAAAGAACTCCCTGGAGATAAAGAGGAAGATCCTGGAGAAGCTCACAGATAATGGTTTATATCCCTATTCCAGGTTTTATCTGAGAACGATTAAGGAAAGGATGGGCTGTTACTGGAAAAATCATTTTTCGACTATCGGGATAGTAGGCATGAACGAAGCAGCTCTGAATCTGAAGAACGAAACCATAGCTTCGGAACAGGGTCATGCTTTTGCACTCAAAGTAATGGACTATATAAGAGACCGGTTGGTAGAGTTTCAGAGTGAAACCGGGAATTATTACAATCTGGAGGCTACCCCCGCGGAGAGTACATCATACCGCTTAGCAAGATTGGACAAGCATCTTTTCAGGGACATAGTTTTTGCTAACGGGGCGAAGGGGAATACTCCGGAGGAGCCTTACTATACCAATTCGACCCAGTTACCGGTTAACTATTCAGATGATATTTTTGAAGTTCTCGACAAGCAGGATTCCATTCAGGTTAAATATACCGGTGGTACGGTGCTGCATATTTTCGGTGGGGAGAAGATCGAAGATTCTTGTGTTATCAAGAGATTGGTTGAAAAGATATGTCATAATTATCACATGCCCTACTTTACCTTCACCCCAACATTTAGTATCTGTCCTGACCATGGATATTTGAATGGGGAAGTGAGTGTGTGTCCGGAATGTGGAGCTAAAACCGAGATCTATTCCCGGATAACCGGATATTTAAGACCAGTTTCTCAGTGGAATGCCGGTAAACAGGAAGAGTTCAAAAATCGTGTTACTTTCAAAATAAAGAAGGTTGTCTGATGAGAATCGGAGGTTTTCTCAAGAGTTCACTGATCGAGTATCCCGGGATGGTCTCGGCAGTGATCTTTACTCAGGGATGTAATTTTCGTTGTCCTTACTGCCATAATCCGGAATTGGTGGAGAAAGAGAGATTCGGAAGACCCCTGCCGGAAGCTGAGATTCTTGCTTTTCTCGAAAAACGGAGAGGACTGCTTGATGCAGTAGTCATCAGCGGGGGAGAACCGACACTCCAGGAGGATCTCTCCTCTTTTATGCAGAGAATCAGGAATCTCGGATATCTGATCAAGCTGGATACGAACGGAACCAATCCGGAGATAATCAGCGAATTGATCAGAAAAGGGCTGGTCGATTACATTGCTATGGATATCAAAGCACCCCTGGAACAGTATTCGGAAGCGAGTGGGGTAAGCTGTGACAGGGATAGATTAAAAGCGTCGCTCGCGATCCTGAGCACTGCCGGTATTGAGGTAGAGTTCCGTACGACTGTCGTAGAGAATCTTCATAGCGAAGAGGATATCATCAAAATTAGCGAACTGATACCTGCCGGGAGAAAGTTCTGCTTGCAGAAATTCTGCCCGAACGAGACGTTAGATACTACCTATAAAGAGAAAAAAACGCTTTCGGAATTATCTTTTGACTGGCTGCAGGAGAGATTTAAGGGCCTGTCCCTCAATTTTGCCATCAGGTGATTTTTGTAGTTTTCTTGTCTTGTTCTGATGTCAAAGCTCATTATTGCGTAATAGTTATTAAGGTTTCGCTTAATTAGTATTCCCTGCAGTGTAAGAGGGATAAGATGAGAAAAGTGAATGACGGTTTTCCGGCTGAAGAAGCTGCAAGTAATTACCTGCAACGCAAAGGGTATCTTATTATCTCCAGAAACTACCATTGCCGTTACGGTGAAATCGATATCATAGCCTTAAAAGCCGAACTAATAGTCTTTATTGAGGTGAAATCCCGCAGAGGAGACATGGAAGCTGCCTTTTCCAGTGTGTCGATCCGTAAAAGGTTAAAGCTGATCCGTTCCGCTCTACATTTTATTCAGAACAATCCTCAGTATGAAAAACAGTGTATGCGTTTCGATGTTATCGGAGCAGTCGATGAAAAGAGAGAGGGGTTTTTCCGGCTTGAACACCTGGAGGACGCCTTCAGAGCAGACGGCTTAGAAGAATACATATAGTTGCCTGCTCTGTTTCCCTGAAGAGAAATCTCATAAAGAGTGGGAAACACTACACTTTCCCGCTAAACTGCGGAGTGGCTAATCTTTATCGATAACTGTTCAGTTTTTCTCCGGGGATATCGCTTCACAACGAGGGAGACCGATATCCGGAACCTGACTAAACGAAGAATGATTGACAGGTGATACGGGAGAGGTTTGGTTTTTTTCTGGTTTATAATCATCTCTCCCGGTGAAACCGATTATGTGATATCTTCTTAGTTCTCCGATATAAAAAACCTGATCGTAGGCAATAAATGATTCTCCCCAGACATTAACGACTTTGATGTCCCAGAAGCCCGGAGTCAAATTCCAGCGTTTATACTCGTAAGGGGTCAGGTTACCAATTAATCTGTTGCTTCCCCAGAAAGAGGAAGTTGAGGGTGAGATATAGATCTCCTTTATATGGGAAGCGGAATCGTTATAGATCTCCAACCCGGCAGCATTATATTCTATCTCCTCATACAATCTGGACCCGGCTCTTAACCTGGCGGTAAATTCTACCGCAAACAGGAAGAGTTTCTCCTTCACCCGGACAGTCAGCCTCATCTCTTCGGCAGAAAAAAAGGTGCGGCTCAACCGCCATCTTTTTTCCAGGGTATTATGGGGAGCGACATAATGCTCAAGCGATTCGATGACAATCTCGGTAGTGCTCTCCGTGTTGTTATATATGGTCAGGATAGCATCCTCGGTACAGGAGGTCAAGAGCAGTAACGGAACGAGAATAAGGGCTGCCAAAGAAAGTCTTTTCATAACCTTAACTCAAGAAATTGGTTTCGTCAGGAAAAACATTTCTAATCAACAAATATTACCGGTGAGAGCATTTGAATCGGTTCATTTTTTATACTGCGATACAACTGCTCCGTATATTCAAGCCTTTCATCAATACTGATGCTGCTGCGGACTAAATCCTGGAAAACATTGATACCGAATCTCTTTTCCATGATCAGATCAAAGAAGGTTTGAGTTTCGGGAAGGTAAACGGTTCTGTAATCCGGTAATCCGGCAAGTTCAGCTGCCTTCTCTACTGCCCGGTCAAGGGTTCCGATCTCATCGATCAATCCATTTTCCAAAGCACTCTTACTGCTCCAGATCCTCCCTTTAGCTACCCGTTCGACGTTGGTCTGAGTCATTCCTCTCCCATCGACGACCCGTTGTTTGAACTCGTCGTAGGTGGAATCGAGACTTCGCTGGAGTGCAATGATATCAGCAGGATTCGGTTTTTCCCAGATATTCATAAAGTTACTGTATTTACCGCGATAGATTGTTTGAGGATTTATCCCGATTTTCTGTCCGGTATTGTAAAGATTAGGGATCATTGCGACTACACCGATAGAGCCGGTAATAGTATAGGGATCTGCGAAGATATAATCACCCGGAGCAGCAATATAGTACCCTCCGGAGGCTGCAACATCACTCATTGAAATAACGATCGGTTTTGTTGTGTTCAACTTCGTTATCTGATGATAGATTTTATCGGATTCCAGAGCAGCTCCACCGGGACTGTTTATTCTGAGGACAATTGCTGCAATAGCGGGGTCTTTATCTATGGTTTTAACAATATTAGCAAATTTCCGCGAGTTTATTGATTGCTGGGTAAAACTATCTGTGGGGACAGAGATAGAGCCCTGCAGATAGACTACGGCAACTTTATGATGAACTTTGGGGAGAGAAGGCTTGCTCTGGTAGTTTTCGATCTTCATCAGGCGGTTGTCCTCAATCCCTAAACTATTAAGCATCATTTCCCGGGAAGCGAGTTGATCAACGATGTTCATATCTAAGGCATAGTCCTGATTGATCAGTAAATCTCTTCTGGTCTCATATACTTCTCTGATATGATCGAAACTCAGATTCCGGCGCTGGGCGACATCTTCCAGCAACTGGAGATAGAGATCATCGAGTAGATCAGTTACACTTTCCCTGAACTGCGGAGACATGTTCATTCTGGTCAATGTTTCTCCGGCTCCTTTATAGTCTCCGGCGTGGACAACAGTCATTTCAACACCCAGTTTATTGAGCATATCTTTCATATAGAGGGAGGATATACCTACACCGCTCAGATAGATACCTGAGGAGGCAGAGGGATTGAGATAGATCTTATCGGCAGCGGAAACGAGATAATAATCTCTGTTTGCAGCCAGATCAAGATAGGCATATACCGGTTTTCCGCTCTCTTTGAAGCGGCTCAGGGCATCGATAATCTCATTGAGCGTGGCATATCCGGCAGCGAGAAATCTTGGTTCTAAAATAATACCACTGATATTCGGGTCATCTTTTGCGATGTTGATCCGGTTGACTATATCTCTGGCAGAGAGTGTCTTCGACAGAGAAAACATATCCTGGTCTAACTCCTTGTGTTCTTCGATTGCCCCCGAGAGCTGGAGAGTAAGATAGGTTCCGGTTTTCACCTGAGCCGGTTTTCTGCGGCCGAGAATCATTAAACTGGAGATGGATACAATAGCTATAATGAATAGAATTATTATTGCACTGAGACAACCGAAAGCAAACCATTTCTGCTTCAGATAACCGGTGGTTTGTCCCGGTTTTTCATAATATCTTGGTTTCGATTGCCCTACATTAATCTGGGCATCCTCTTCACTGTTATACATAATAGCCTCCCTGAAGATTTTTACTCTGTTACTAATTTTTACGGTACCGAAATAGTAAAGATAAATTTCCGGACTTCTATGATACTAAGTAAAACGGAAATTACTTTGGCTGTTCGAAAGTGATATTCAGTTCTTTGATCTTTCTGGAGAGATTGCTCTGTTGCAACCCAAGAGCCAGCGAAGTTTGAGTGACACTATAGTTGTGTTTTTTTAGTTGTTCTGTCAGATATTGAATCTCAAATTCCCTTTTCTTATCACTGAAGGGGATCGTAACGTTCCAGAATGATTCGTCACAGGTCTTTCGATTATTGAGAACATTCGAGGTATCCTGAAGATTGTACCGATAAAGGTCATCAACAGATATAAGCTCATTGTCAACGAGGATATAAATTCTCTCAATCAGGTTTTTCAGTTCCCGGACATTACCGGGGAAAGACCAGGATTGCAATTCTTTGACGGCTTCCGGAGTGAATATCTTTTTTGCTGCTTTCATCTCGGATCGGAACATCCTGGAAAAGTGGTTAATAAATGCCGGTATATCTGAGGGGTGGTCTCTAAGAGGGGGGCTGATCAGCGGAATGACATTGAGCCTGAAATAGAGGTCTTCCCGGAAGCTCCCTTCCTTGACCATATCCTCAAGATTCTTATGAGTTGCCGCTATTATTCTGGTATCGATCTTTTCTCTCTTGTTGCTGCCGACTCTTTCGAATTCTCCCTCCTGGATCACTCTCAAGATCTTAGCCTGGGCGGAAAGGCTCATGTCTCCGATTTCATCGAGAAAGAGAGTTCCCTTATTAGCCTCTTCCAGTTTCCCTTTCTTGCTGCGTATTGCCCCGGTAAAAGCCCCTTTTTCAAAACCGAAGAGCTCGCTTTCTACCAGTTCATTGGGAATAGCTGCGGAATTGAATTTGATGAAAGGATAAGTCCTGCGCTGGCTGTTCTCATGAATAGCATAGGCAATCAGTTCCTTACCGGTTCCGCTTTCTCCGCGGATCAGTACTTTTGAGTTAGAGGGGGCAACTTTTTCTATGATCTGTTTCAGTTCCTGGATCTGATCACTATCACCGATAATCCGGAAGTTCGCCGAGTAGTCTGATCTTAATCTGTCGTTTTCTTTTGTGATAGAGTTGAATTCTATTGCTTTTTTGACACTTATCTTTACTTTAGGCAAACTCAAAGGTTTTTCCAGAAAATCGAAAGCTCCCAGCTTGATCGCTTTTACTGCCTCGGTTATCCCGCTATGTCCGGAGATCATTATTACCTGGATCGCCTTATCGACAGCTTTGATCTTCTCCAGAACTTCCAGGCCGTTAAGACCCGGCATGGAGACATCAAGGAGTACTACATCAGGGAGCTCATCGTTAACGTATTCCACCCCTTTGAGAGGATCCTGGAGAGCTTGGCAGCTATACCCTTCATCTTCTAAGATACCCTGTAAGGTCAGACAGATATTCTTTTCATCATCAATTATCAAAACGCTCATTTATATTCCTCTATGATCAGTTCAAAAGCGGATCCTTTACCGGCTTTGCTGTTAACCCTGATATGAGAGGAGTTAGCTTCACAAAGTTTTTTTACTACCGCCAGGCCTAATCCTGTTCCTCGTTTTTTCCGGGTAAAATAGGGATCGAAAATATGGGGCAGGTCATCAGGTTCTATGCCGTCTCCATTATCTTTGATCTCAATGACGATGAAATTATTGCTTTTTTTCAGATTGATAACGATCTCATCAGCAGAGGAGCTGGCATCAACAGCATTCTGCAGAATATTGGTTATTATCTGATAGAAATGGGTCTGATCAAACCTGATCTTCACATCTTCTTCCAGGGTCATCTTTATCTTGTAGTTGTGGACATAAGGTTCCACAATTCTCTTTATCTCTGGAACAGGAGCGAATACATTCTTATCCGGGGTTGATATTTTGGCGAAATTGGAGAAAGACTGAACTAATTCCCGCAGATTGTTAACTTCCTGATTTATGATCTTCATTGCTTCCGGAAATATCTCGCGGAACTTATCCGATTCGGTGTTGTATTTTTCCTCTAAGCGCTGGATTGAGAGTTGGATGGGGGTCAATGGATTCTTGATCTCATGAGCTAACATCCGGGAAAGCTCTTTCCAGATCATCTCTTTCTCTGCTAATAAGAGTTTCTTCTGAGTGTTATCCAGCTCATGTGACATATCGTTAAAAGACTGCTTAAGAAGTCTCATCTCTTTTATCCCGGAAACGGGAAGATAGACCGAGAAATCACCATCCCTGATCTTGGCAGTGGCGAGATGTAAATCTTTCAGTGGTTTAGTGATCTTATAAAAAACAAAGACAAAGACAGCGATTGAGATGAACATCAGAAGAAAGAGGAATAAAACGGAATAGGTTTGTGTTTCCGCCCTGATTATCTCGATAGCCATCAAAGACTCTCTGATATTTAAGGCCAGCTCTCTTGCCTGAAGACTATCGGCACTCGTTTTGAAACTAAGGTCAGCAAGCGACTCATCGATATGAAAATTCTTGTATGCTTTATCGATCTCCTTCTGCTGGCTATTGAAGAAGGCATTCAGGACAAAGAGACTGCTCAGGTAGAGAAAGAGAAAAAGCAAGATCGCAATGATCCGTAAACTGAGATTAACTTTCATAAGGTTCCACCGTATAACTAAAAGATATTGCCGGGGTTTTATGGTGCCAGAGCATCATCAGATCGAACTCCCGTTCCAGGGAAGCGAGGTTAACATTGTCCATGTGGGCTGACAACTGAAAGTGATAGGTTCCGGAAATATTCCAATGATCGTAGAAAATATCAACTTCAGAGATAAGCAATCTTAGCTCTTCGCAGGTTTCGACAAAGGTAAAATGATTGGCAGCTTGAGCTTCGATCTGAAAATAGCGGTTCATCGGATCGAAAAGAATCCGGTTTTGATAGGTATCCCGGGCTATAACGGAGTTATCCCTTTTTACAATCAGTGTATAACTGATCACTATCGGGCTGCCGGAACGGAAAATAGGTTCGAAGTCATTTTCAAAGGCATTAACCAAGTTAGTACGAATACGGATGGCATTTTCGTTATGACCAATAAGAACCTGGGAAAAATCTGCGTTGTTCCCTTCGTAAGAAGAAAACATCATCATGGTCATTGATACCAGTCCCGAGAGCACTTTACCCGCAAAGTTAAGCATTTTTATCCCTCTAAAGTCGCTGAAGCGATTAATTTATCTCTTTTATTAATGGTCTCTATGTCAAGTTTTTTGAGTAATTCTAAAAATCCGGGCTGATTTCTCAGCCCGGTCATTTATCTATAACAGCCGGTTAGCTGTTTAGGGAGGAGCAGATCAGAAACCGAACCAGGGTCCTACCGATACGGTCATACCGCTAAAAGAGGTATCCGGGGAATTGGTTACCTCATAAACATCTCCGGCATCCATAGCTTTCCAGCCGGAATGATAAGAATATGAATAAATATATCCTACCTCACCCCTGAGAGATAACCAGTCGGTGATCCGGTAGAACAGCTCAATTTTCGGCTGTAAGAAGATATGATTTTTAGAGATGTAGAGATGGTTATTTACCGAAGCATCAAGATCTTCCGGGATGTTTCCCCAAAGATGGTCACCTTTGTTTTGAGAGACTTCGATAGCCGTTCTTCCCCAGCCAAGCATGGAACCGACAGAGGTTATCAGTTTTCTGGTAATCCCGATCCTCTGTTCTAATGTTATTCCACCGTAACGGACATTATATCTCATGCGGCGGATAACACTTTCGCTGTTGGCAGGATCTTCGGGATTGGTTTCGTGTCCGATCTTTCGTTCCAGGGTATAACCTACCAGCATACCACCTAAGAAAAGACCGTTTCCGATATTACCCTTGAGACCACCGCCGTTAAGGAACTGACCGCTGTCATCGAGTCTGCTGAATCCTAACTCGGCAATCAGGTCATTAATGTCATCGAGTTCAGGTGTGTACCAGACTGGGATCCAGCCCCCTCCACCATCTCCAAGGTCTATCTTTGGTTTGCGTCTTTCGGATGGAACCTCACCGGTTCCGGACTCTCCTTCCCGGGAACCGAAGGTAAAATCCATCACCATCTCCTGTCTGTTACGAAACAGCTTCAATTTTACAGTGTCTCCAATGTTATAGGAATCTACTATGTTGGAAAAGATCCTCTTGTTTGTAACTCTCTGATCATCTATCTCCATGAGGATATCGTCCGGCAGCAGTCGATGTGCCCGGGCCGGGCTGTCAGGAACTACTCTGGTTATCAGAACTCCGTAAAACTTGTTGTATCCGAGATCATTTGCCTGACTCAGGGTCAAATCATCGAATACCACTCCCATATAAGGGGTGTCTCTTCTTGAAGTATTTATGTTAATTGAAACAGAACCCCTTCCCGATATAGAATCAAGATCGCTTGTTGCCTCATCAACCCGTTTCATAGCTTCGTTGATCTTGCGGTTGATTTCATCCATATCGACCTCTCCGGCATTTTCGGGTATGACGATCTCCATCTTAATCTCCTTTTGCTCTTCTTCAGCTTCGGTTTCATCATTTGAAGTGTTTTGAGCAAAAAGATTATCCAAAAAGTCAATTTCAGGGTAATTGATCACCAGGGTGTAAGAATCATTGGGTTCTTCGGACAGAGCCGTCAGGTTCAGTAAAAGCATGGACATGATTAGTGTTAAAAGCATTGTCAGTTTCATAATAACCTCCTTATTGCTAACTCATTTTCTGATATCTATTGCAATAGCTGTTCCATAAGGGAACTTCATAAAGTACATTTGAGGGGTCAATCAGTTAATTTACTGAAAAAAGATAAGTTAGGGTTTTGGGGAAACAGTTGTGACTTCTCACCAGAAGAGTAAACAGACCGCAACAAGTATTCCTTTATATCGTTTTGATATAATTATGGAAGAGAATTGATATAAAAGGGATACGAACCGGCAGTGCAGTTTCTTGGGGCTTCCGGGTCTGGAATGTTTAGTTTCGAGTAAAGAATTTGAAATTTGGTTTGTTTGAATAACTTCGATCTGCGGCTCAGTTTCTGACGTCGAACCTGACCTTGTAAAGTTTCTCACCTTTGATCATATAGATCGATTTTTCTAAGAGATCAAAGTCGCTGACATGGGTAATGGTTTCTTCAGCAGAGTAATGACTGAGGGTATCACCATTCAGGGCATTTACCAGAATCAAGCCGTCCTGCTGAGGGAGAAGTATTATCCCGGAATTTAGTCTTCTGTCCATTTCCAGAGAAATCTGGACAGGATGATAAGGAGGAGTGGCATAGAAAGTCAGCTCCTCTGCCGGTTCCCCGATCGACCAGACAATTTCTCCGTTATCTCTTTTCAGACAGATGTTTTTATTATCATTGGTAATAGCTAAGATCAGATTGGCATCGAGGATCTCCAGAGCAATGATATCTCCACTGAAATGGGTCTTCCAGCTGTTTTTCTTGTCCTTTTTATCATAAGCATAAAGGGTCTTGCCGGAAACGAGATAGATATTCCGCATGCAGAAGAAAGGTTTTAGAGTGACAGGAAAAGGGAGGGTGCTTTCCCACTCAACGGTTAACTCAATGTTTCTTTGGGGAACGAGAAGGATGCCGTAGTCTAAGGGGAGGATTTCCTGTAGTTTGAGAATATCGATATTCCGAATAGTAAGTTGAAACTGCTCCCGGGTTACATGCAGTCTATCATCAACAGCCTCTTTGCCCATGAAAAGGTAATAGATGGAAAAGAGCAGCATCAGGATCATCAGGGCAGCAGTTAAACGGAAGCGTTTTGCTTTATGCCAGGACCTTTTGATACTAATGTTTTTTGCAATATGAGAGACAAGACAGTAAGGGAAGGGTTCAAGGAGATTTTCATTGTTTATCTTGCTATTAATATCATAGATGTTTTCTCTGCTTTGTTCCAGTATTTCAGCTTTATCAGAAGGAATCACAAGAAAAAGAGAATCCTCACTCAGGGAATAGATCAAAGGATTAATCTCAATATCTTGTCCCATGCTGCCGATGAGGCAGAGGTCCTCTTTGGTTTTGATGTGGAAATTATCCCAAGTTCTTCCCAGTTCTTCCAAGCCGGTGTGAGTTACCGCACCGGTAAGAAATCTTCCACTGGCAACGAAACAGATACTTTTCTCTTCAATAACAGCAAGAAAAACCGAGACCCCCATTTCATCACTGTCGTATTTTCTGAATTGGGCGTAGAGCTCCCAGTTAAGATTCAGAAAATAATCTCTCAGTGTCTTCGGGATATCTGGCCAGGAAATATTATGAAGGTCGAGTTTAACGAGCCGTTCCAGGATCAGGGCATTGATATTCTCGTGATAGCTTCTCTCTTCCCGGTAATGGGTCAGCAAAACTATACTTCTGTTCTCACCCTGAAAAAAATCGGAAAAAGAGAGGTTGTTCTTATTATTTTCCGAGAGCTGGATTTTTACTTTCATCTTTACGCTGTCATTATTTGGCAATCTAAGAACAATTTTCTTACCACTTGATAAAACTACGGTAAAATACTCGTAAGAGAGAAGGGATATGCATCATTAGATTGGTGTAGGAAGCATTAGCTAAAGGGCAGTAGCATTTCTTTTGTTTGATCTCTTTGCGCATTTTTCTTGCTTGCCGGGAAAACCAGATAGAGCGGAAATTGAAGTTCTTTTCGTATAGATTACCAACCGGTTTAGCTTTTGTGCAGCACATCCAGACATCACCATTAGAGGCTATCTGGCAGGAAGAGATACCTGCATAACAGGGAATGACCTGTTTCTTGTCCCGCAGGATCTTTTTCACCAGATTGTAGTATTCGATCCGGAAAGCCTGGGTTATACGGTTCATTCCTTTGAATTTCTGATTCTTGATCCGATGTAAAAGAAAGTCGATTGCTGCTCTGTAATCCAATGGAGAAGGGGTTATATTCGCTCCGATGTTCAGTAATTCACCTCTTTCTTCGGCAATTTCCGTTATATATGAATCGGGTTCCAATTGCAGCAGTGTTGTGGCTATCACAGGGAAATTTTTGTAGTTCAGTCTGGAGATAACGGTATGAATACCAAGGGCTAAGTTCCGGAATTTCAGCTTCTTCAGTGATTTATAGGTATTCATAGCTTTCTGATAATTACCCCGGACATTACGGATTTTATCGTGTTCTTCTCCGATACCGTCAATGGAGATATTGACAATGATCTGCGTTTTCGGCAAGGTTCTGCATATCTGTTTGACCATTCCGAGTATCCGGGAGGTGAGAATACCGTTTGTCGGTATATTGATAATCTTGGGCTTACAATACTTATCAAGGGCAATCAGTATTTCCGGTAAGTCTTTTCGGAGGAACGGTTCTCCACCGCTTATTGTCACCCAGTAGGGTGCTTTACCGATTTTCCTGAATACTTTTCTATAATCGACCAGACTCATCTGAGCAGTTTTTGTTTTGTAGATAAAACAAGTCTGACAGCGGGAATTACAGTTATTGGTCACGCTGATAGTATAGTTGATCGGAAGCATTCTCGGGAAACCAAAGAGCCGATACAAGCGGTAAAAAAGGATATTAAATAAGAGGGTGATCATCGTCTCTCTCCTTGATCGACCTGCTTGGTCGAAGCAATAATATCCCATTTAAAAGGATTCTTTTTCAGAACGGTCAAATCGTACCAACCGAGAAACCGCGACCAGGTTTCAAGCAGGCAAATCATTGCAATAGCGGGGATTTTTAGCGGCTCTTTTCTGATCTCTTCCCCTAATACCGAGAGCAAAAGCCGGGGATTGTTAGTACTGACCCGGTATGAATCTCTTTTCTGCAGCCAGAGATGTCCCGCTGCTATTCTCCGCCTCTGTTTGATGAATTCCGGGATATTTTCCGGTCCCTTATTATAGACTATTGCCTCCGGAACATAGATCAGATTGAGATCATGCTCTTTGATGATCGCTTCAATGCTCGCTTCATCAACTGCACTATCCTGAGGAATACTCTTCATAACCTTGCGGAAAGCAACCATCTCTCCCAGTTTGGGAGATCTTAAGGCGATGAGATGGTGCAGTTTCCATTGCAGATTAACCCAGTAACCGACAAAGCTGTCTGGTTTATTCACCGGAACAGGATGAGAACCGGTCATTCCGATACTATTATCGGCAAAGGGAATCAGCATTTTTTCGATCGTCTCCTCTGCCGGTAAAACATCTCCACTGCTGATGACAACGATCTCTTCCTTTGCTTTCTCCAGAAAAGTGTTGATGGCAGCAGATTTGCCCCTTCTCTCCGGTTCGGTTAACAACTTTATCCTCTTATCTCGCTTTTCATACTCTCTGACAATGTTATCTGACTCGTCGGTAGAGGCGCTGGAAACGACAATTATCTCTCTTATCTCAGTGATGGTAAGCTTCTGGTCAAGCAGAGCAGCAAGTAGCTTGCCGATATTACCTGCTTCATTATGGATCAGAATTCCTATGCTGCAACTGATTTTTGCGGTTGACATTATTCTTCTCTCTTCTCCAAAGATCAATTCTTATTCTGTTCTTCTCTTTCTTTATCAATATTCTTGACGATCTGGTCAAGGACACCATTGAGCAGTCTGCCTGTCTGATCACCGCAATACTTCTTGGCGATTTCTAAAGCTTCATTGATCACGATAGGGGGAGGGGTATTGCGAAATACTATCTCTGCTACTGCCAGACGAAGCAGATTTCGGTCTAAGACTGCCATTCTGTCAATATTCCAATGCTCAAGGTGATTGATGATAATCTCGTCAATCGGGATCAAATTCTCAATAATCGTAGTCAATAAGTCTCTGCTAAAATCTCTGATCCGGCTGTCGGGTTTTATCTCATTCCCCTCCAGGGTGTTATTCAGGATCTGCAGTTGTGACTCTCTGTCACCTCTGTTTTCGTATAAGGGATAATCCTGATTATAATCGAGACTATATAAGACCTGTAAGACTATTTCTCTTCCTTTTCGCCTTAATCCCATCCTTACTTTATGCTCCGGTAAAGATTAACCATCTCAATAGCAGAAAGAGCGGCATCCCAACCTTTGTTGCCCGATTTGGTCCCTGCTCTTTCAATCGCCTGTTCGATCGTATCAGCGGTAATGACTCCGAAGATGACGGGTACAGAAGAGCTCAAAGCAACCTGAGCCACTCCTTTACTCACTTCTGAGGAGATATAATCAAAATGCGGAGTAGAACCCCGGATAACTGCTCCCAGGCAGATAAGAGCTTCATATTTTTTAGATTCAGCCAGCTTTCGGGCTATTGCCGGTATTTCGAAAGCTCCCGGTGTCCAGGCAACTTCGATCTCCTTATCATTAACATTATGCCGGTGCAGACAGTCTAAACAGCCATTGAGCAGTTTTGTGCCGATAAACTCATTAAAACGGCTGATTACAATGCCGTACTTTGCTTTCTCAGAAACTAAACTTCCTTCATAAATCTTATACATTACGGACTCCTTAATATATTAGGAATATAATTCTATATCTTAAGGTTAACAAATTTATCAGGCTGGATAAAGCAAGTTATTTTTCCGGAAACTATCATCAATGATCACCAAAACTAAACTTTCAACCTCTTTTGGAGATAGATTCTCTTTTCTTTTCATTAATGCTTAGAAATGAGCTACCAGGTTACGGAATGTGAGAGTAGAAGAGAAGAAAGAGGTTTTATGTTGTTAATTTACCGGGAGATTTTCTGAGACAGGTCAAAAGATCAGAGGTTTTGTTAGTTTTGTTGCTCTAAAAAAATGGACTGCTTTATCATTATCCCCCGTTCAGGTGTCTTTGGGGTGACGGGCGGGAATAGAAATAACCGTCTCTTTACCGGCTGGAGTAAGGAAGAGAAACCTTTTTCTTGACTCAATTTAACTCCCTTACAACCCTGTGTCTCCGTATCAAGGAGGAGACTATGATTCGAGTTAAAACATTATTACTGCTTATCATTTTGCTAAGCGGATCGATTTTTCTCTCTGCTTCTGATTTCCAAAGAGCTCTTGCCCATTTTTGTTCAGACAGTACGATCGAGCCTGATTCACTATACTCGCTGCTCAATTCATTCGTTCCCTATCAACAACCGGAGGAACTGGAGGTTTTGCTCAAGGAATCTCATGTAATAAACGATACAATACATGCACCCTTCTACTACTATCTTCCTTCCGGATACGAGTCAGGGAAGAAAACACCTCTTCTGATTTATCTGCATGGTGGTGTTTCACGTTCTGAATTCCTTGAAGAATATGGAGAGAGACTGCAGGATAATCCTTTTCTCTTGGCTGCTGCTGCAAGAAACTGGATATCGCTTTTTCCTCTTGGTAACTTTCATACAGCCTGGTGGACAGAAACAGGAATAAATAATATTAAGTATCAGATCCGCTTTCTCAAAGAATACTACAATATTGATGATGACCGGATCTTTCTGACCGGTTTCTCAGATGGAGGATCGGCAGCCTTCCATTTCAGCCTTCTTTCTCCTGAGGATTTTGCGGCTTTCTATCCCTTGAGCGGGAATATGTTGGTCGGTTCAGCTGTCACCGGCATTCCCGTCTATCCCCGAAATATGAGTAACCGCTATCTCAGGGCGGTAAATACCGATTTGGATGGATTGTATCCCGCAGAAAAGATGAGACTGATGATCGCAACTGCTCAAGAGATGGATGCCAATATCTTTTATCAGGAATATCATGGAATTGGGCATACCTACGAATATCAGGAGACCGATCTTCCCCTGATGTTCTCAGATATGGAGAAGCAGGTAAGAAATGTTTTCCAGCCTGCTGTCCAGTGGGAAGCGAATTCAATCTCATGGGGGAGATGCGACTGGCTGCAGATAGTGGAGTTAGATACTCTCCAAACTAAACAAGAATGGCATAAACAGCAGACACTTTTATTGCCGGAAGACAGGATTCTCTTCGGTTTTATCGAAGATGACAGCTATGAAGAATATGGGGTAAGAATAGGCTCGGTAAATGAAGATTCGGTTGTTGATGAAATGGGATTGATGACTGGAGATATAATAATTGCCATGGATGGTGATTTTACCGAAACAATTGAGGAACTGATCACTGTCAGGGATAACAAAAAGAGGGGAGATAGTTTCACTTTGACTATAAAACGGGGAGCAGAAGAGTATATCTTGCCCGGGCAGTTCCCTCCCATAACCTATCAGGAATTGTTTGCTTATGAGGAGAAATCGGGAGCTGTCAGAGGCGTTTTTCGGGCTAATTCATTCATTTTGGAAACCTCTCTGGTTGCCGCAATAGCTGTTTATATTCATCCCGGAATGATAAATCTCGACTTACCAGTGAAAGTAATCATTAATGGAGAAGAGTTGTTTAACGATATGGTTGATATTGACCGGGAGTTCCTGACCGAAAACTTCAGGAAAAATCGTGACCGTTCCGCTCTGTGGGTCAACAAGATCATTATTGATGTACCCTGACACAGTTGTTCCTTTTCCTGAATTTTTATCAGACAGCTACCGATACATTATCCGGATAGATAATGAGAGCTGATAATCTATTACTTTGAAAACATAACCTCCTAATGAGGCAGTGGTGTCGTACAAAGAGTTCGGAATGCCATCAATGATGAGTATGAGCTCCTGAAAAAAGTTCAAGAGAGAGTGAGAGATAATTGAAGATATCAGTCCGGAATTTAGTAGAGTTTGTTTATCGCAGCGGAGATATTTCCTTTGAGTTTAGCGGCACTTCCAGAAATTTAGCCGGGATAAAAGGACATCAAAAGATACAGAAAAGCCGGGGAGCAGGATATCAGGCAGAAGTTACCTTAGAGCATTCTTTTATTTTAGACGGGATGACTATCTCGGTAGGGGGCAGGATTGACGGTCTCTGGGAAACAGAGGATGGTCTGGTTCTGGAGGAGATAAAGACAACCACCCTTCCTCTTGAGGAGATCCTCGCCGATTCTTTCTTTCTTCATTGGGCTCAGGTCAGGACTTATGCTTTTATCTATATGAACAACGAAGGTCTGGAGCAGATAGATATCCAGTTAACCTATTTCAACATTGATAATAAAAAGACAAAGGAGTTTAGAAGAGCGATCTCCTGCGAGGAAGCGAAAGCATATTTTGCAGAGCTGATAAAGCTCTATCTCTCTTTTGCCCGGACTATCGAGAATCGTAAGAAGATAAGAGACCTCTCCGCAGCTTCACTCACCTTCCCTTTTCCCGAATATCGACCAGGACAGAGATCTCTGGCAGTTGAGGTCTATAAAACCATAGATAAAAGTGAACGTTTCTTTTTTCAGGCTGCGACCGGTATTGGTAAGACTGCCGCAGTCATCTTCCCGGCGGTCAAGGCATTAGGGAGAGAGTTATCCGATAAGGTATTCTATCTGACAGCCAAAACAATGGGGAAAAGTATCGCCGAACAATGTCTTGGACTGCTGATGAAACAAGGACTGAACTCCCTGACTGTAACGATAACGGCTAAGGAGAAGATATGTTTTGAGCCCGATGCAGCCTGTCATCCCGATGAATGCAAATATGCCAAGGGTTATTACGACCGATTAAGAGAGGCTGTCAGGGAGGGATTAGAACAAGATCTGGTAACAAGGCAAAAGATAGTTGAATTGTCTCAAAAGCACCGTATCTGTCCTTTCGAGTTCACTCTTGACCTGGCTCTCTGGGCTGATTTTATTATTTGTGATTATAACTATGCCTTTGATCCGCGTGTCTATCTGAGACGCTTTTTTCAGGAACAGCAGGATTCATATACTTTCCTGATCGATGAAGCTCATAATCTTGTTGACCGCTCACGGGAGATGCACTCAGCAGAACTGTTCAAAAAAGAGTATCTGGTGCTCCGCAAGAAAATCAGAGATGTTTCAGCATCTTTTGCTAAGCATCTCACTAAACTCAATAACTATTTTCTCTCTTTGAAGAAAGAGCTTGAAGCTGCAGCCCAAGAAGCAATTGTATTGAAAGAGATCCCGGAAGAGCTTATCGGGCTTTTACGTAAATTCTGTTATACCGCTGAACCTCTTTTAGTTAAAGATGTTTGCGGAGAAAACAAAGAAGAACTGCTGAAGCTTTATTTTGAGACCTCTGCCTTTTTACGAATATCCGAACTGTTTGATCAACACTTTGTCTTCTACTACGATAAAAGAGGGAAGAATGATGTCAGGATAAAGATATTCTGTCTTGATCCTTCGCAGCTAATGAAAGAGAACCTGAAGAAGGCTAAAGCTGCCGTATTCTTTTCGGCAACCATGACCCCATTATCCTATTTTATCGAACTATTAGGGGGAGAAGAGGAAGACAGAAGGATAGTTGTTAACTCTCCTTTTCCCCAGGAAAACAGAGCCGTAATAATCTGTCCCCAGATAGTAACTCTCTACAAAAAAAGAACTGAAACGAGACAGGAACTCGTGGAATACTTGAAAGCTGCTCTCTCTGCCAAAAAAGGGAACTATCTTGTTTACTTCTCATCATATCAATATATGAATCAGGTCTTAGAGGTTTACTCCCGGGGAGAGGATCGGGAGATGTTCCTAAAGATAGTGCAGAAACAGGATATGACCGAAGAAGCAAGAGAAGAATTCCTGAGGCAATTTCATAACCGGAAAGAGAGAAACACCCTCGGATTTGCTGTTTTAGGGGGAGTCTTCGGAGAAGGTATCGATCTGCTGGGAGAGAGTTTAATCGGTGCCCTTATTGTTGGTGTCGGGCTACCTCAGATCTCTTTGGAACAGGAGTTGATCAAGGATTTTTTTCAGGAGAAAAACAGCAGAGGCTTTGATTATGCTTATCGCTTCCCCGGGATGAACAGGATACTACAAGCTGCCGGGAGGGTCATCAGATCAGAGAAGGATAAAGGGGTTATTATTCTATTTGATAAAAGATTCTCTTACCGGAATTATAAAGAACTTTTCCCTCAGGAATGGCAGCATTGCCTTTTCGTCAATTCGCCCGCTTTCTTGAAAACGATTTTGCAGCAATTCTGGGGAGAGAAAACTCCGGAAACAAGAGATTAAGCCCAGAACAGGAATTTTTCGCGTTTAACCGTACTGTAACAAGGAAATGTTTTTTGAAATGTTACGCGCCGGCAGTACTCTGTTTGGATTAGTATTCAAGACTATATCTCAATCTACAAATGGTCTTCGCTTCAATCTAAGGATGAGAGTTGTTAATAGCTGTTTGAACAGACCTTTGCCTTAGTTTGAGATTTTATGGTAGTTACTTGATAAAGTTCTTGACCATTAGAGAGAAAGGGAGTTTTTTGCTCTAAAAAAAAATTGGAGGAATAGTGGATATAAGGAAATTGGACGATATGTTCGAGTATCTGAAAACTCGTCCCCGAAAAAGATTAGTTGTAGCCTATGGTCAGGATGAACATACCATTGGAGCCGTTCATCTGGCAGTAACGATGGGGTTGATCGATGCAACTATTGTCGGAGATGAAACCAAGATCAAAAAACTATGCGATAAGAAGGGTTTTGACTGTTCTGTTTTTCAGATAGTTAATGAAAAGAATGAAGCCAAATCAGGAGTAGTGGCGGTTGACCTGATCAACAAAGGCAAAGGTGACTTTGTGATGAAAGGGTTGATCAGCACCGATAAATATATGAGAGCTATCCTGAATAAAGAAAGCGGGCTCTTACCCCCCGGCGGGACCTTAAGTCATATCTCGGTCATGGAATGTCCTAATTATCACAAATTACTAATAGCCTCAGACGTAGCGGTAATCCCGGCTCCTGATCTGAAACAGAAGATAGCGATTGCCAACTATCTGGTAAGTGCAGCAAAATCATTAGGGATAGACAAACCGAAGATAGCTGTTATCAGTGCAACGGAGAAAGTGAATTATAAAATGGAATCATGTGTCGATGGAGCAATACTTTCGAAAATGGCTCAGAGAGGTCAGATCAAAGACGCGATCATTGATGGTCCCTTTGCTCTTGATGTCGCCATAGATAAAGAGAGTGCCGAAATCAAAGGGATAGATAGTGTCGTTGCCGGTGATGCTGACTGTCTTCTGTTTCCCAGTATTGAGGCAGGGAATGTTTTTTATAAGGCAGTAACTAAGTTAGCGAACGGAGAAGTAGGAGCTTATGTGGTAGGAGCGAAATCTCCGGCTATCCTTCCTTCCCGCGGAGATAATGAAAAGAGTAAGCTTTACTCGATAGCCCTTTCAGCGCTTTATGCCTGATCCGCTATTCTTTAGCATAAATTAACAGAGATTCTGTATCTAATGAACAGTGAGTGAGCCTAAAACCGTCAACCAATAAACAGAAAACCGATTTTTTGGAGTAGCCATGAGATTAGTTTTAGCAGCAGACCATGCCGGATTTGAAATGAAAGAGTTTTTAAAAGAATTTTTACAGAAAGAACATGAGGTTCTTGATGTAGGGACTGGCAGTATTGACCCGGTTGATTATGCCCCTATCTCGATCAAAGCTGCGGAAAAAGTAGCTGAGGGTAGCTATAACAGCGCAATTATCATCTGCGGTACCGGAATAGGGAGTTCAATCGCAGCAAATAAAGTAAAGGGGATTAGAGCAGCTCTCTGCCATTCTCCGGTCTTTGCCAGACTGAGCCGCGAGCACAATGACGCTAATATTCTTGTGTTACCGGGTAGATTTTTAGCGAATCCTACAGCTCAAGAGGTAGTGGAAGTCTTCTTAAGAACGGAGTTCAGTAATGAAGAGCGACACAAAAGACGTATCGAACAGATAAAACAATACGAAGAGGGAGAAGAGTTATGAAACATATCAGATCACAAGATCCGGAAGTTTTTGAAGCTATCTTGAATGAAATCAAAAGACAAACTGAAAACCTTGAACTGATTGCTTCCGAGAACTTTGTTTCTCGGGCAGTTTTAGAGGCAGCCGGTTCAGTTCTTACTAATAAATACGCCGAAGGTTATCCCTATCGATGGAGTAAAAAAACAGGACAGATAAACTACAAGCTTTACGGCAGGTATTACGGTGGATGTGAAAATGTTGATGTAGTAGAAAGAATTGCGATCGAAAGAGCAAAAGAGCTATTCGGAGCAGAGCATGCCAATGTTCAGCCACATTCCGGCTCCCAAGCCAATATGGCAGCTTACTTTGCCCTGGTACAGCCCGGAGATACTGTTCTTTCTCTGGAATTAGCTCACGGAGGTCATCTGACGCATGGACACCCTTTGAGTTTTTCAGGTGCTCTCTATAACATAATCCATTATGGGGTAAATGAAGAGACTGAGGTTTTTGACTATAACCATCTGATGAAACTTGCTCAGGAAGTGAAACCAAAAATGATCTTAGCCGGGGCAAGTGCCTATCCGAGAGCAATGGATTTCCAGAAATTCAGAGAGATCGCTGATAGTGTCGGAGCTTCCCTGATGGTCGATATGGCTCATATTGCCGGGCTTGTTGCTGCCGGCTTGCACCAAAGTCCCATACCTTTTGCCGATGTAGTTACCACTACGACTCACAAGACTTTGCGAGGACCAAGGGCAGGTCTGATCCTCTGTAAAGAAAAACATGCCAAAGAGATAGATAAGCAGGTATTTCCCGGAGTTCAGGGCGGACCATTAATGCATATCATTGCAGCCAAAGCGGTAGCTTTCAAAGAAGCTCTTTCCCCTGAGTTCAAAGAGTATCAGAAACAGGTAAAGAAGAATGCTGCAGCCTTAGCGGAAGCCCTGAAAGACCTGAGTATGAATCTTGTTTCCGGAGGTACAGATACCCATCTGATGCTCATCAATCTCGGTACAGAAGAGGAGGGCGGTCCTTCTGGCAAGGTTATGGAAGGTGCTTTAGATAAGGCATCAATAACGGCTAACAAGAATACGGTACCCTTCGATACCAGAACTCCCTTTGTCGCTTCCGGCATCCGGCTCGGTACTCCGGCTGTTACATCCCGGAACATGAAAGAGGCTGAGATGAAAATCATAGCCGGTTTCATCAAACGGGTTTATGATAGTTATGACAATGAGGAAAGCTTAGAGGTTATCAAAAAAGAGGTTAATACCTTCTGCAGTCAATACCCGCTCTATGACGAAATCTTAAAGGAACTCGGAGAATAGTAGGGTAGTCAGTTAGGGGGGGATTTCTCTTTGTTTGTTATCTCTAACGCTCAAACGGTCAGGCAAATAAATCTGCACAGATTGCATGTCATTTTGCCGCTTGACAAAAGAACAGTAATGATGTTATTTTGCATTGAATGGAATTAAGTATCTGATGAAGATGTTTATTAACTCAAATAGCAATAAAAGGAGTTAGCTATGAAAAAACTAATTTTTACTCTCATTGGTATTGGTCTGATGACCACTATGATTGCCTTTACCGGCAGTAACGAAATTTCTTCCGGACAAAGCGGCCTTTCTGCTGATATTTATCTGCGGACTGATTATTTTGTTGATTTCGAAGGAGATGAGGAGAACAAGACAAGTTATGCAGCCGGCAACGTAAATCTGAGCGGCAAGGACTGGCTTTTGGACAATGTTCTGATCGGAACCCACGAGAATGATCTTAAAAACGGAGAAAAATCTGCCCGTTTCAGACATCAAGATGATTTAGCAGCCTCAATGACTATGCTCGAAGACAAAGCTGATGGCTTAGGAACGATATCTTTCTATTATTCCAGATCGAATTTTTCCAACGATGGAGCTCCCACAGCCCCGATCTTTGTTGTTGAGTACAGCCTTAATCAGGGTAATCAATGGACACAGATAGGAAGTGATATCAACCTGGACGGTGTTAATCAACTCACCCTTTTTTCTCATACTGTTAATGTCGAAGGAAATGTCAGGGTAAGATTTCGTACCCTGTCAGGGACAGATGGCAGAAGATTCAACATCGATGACATTCTGATGACAGATTTCGGTGATGAAGAATCTGTTGCTATGCCGACCTTCAGCCCAGCCGGTGGTTCCTATTTCGGATCGATAATGGTCTCTATTACCACCTCCACTCCCGATGCCACAATTCATTATACAACAGATAATTCCGACCCGACAGATGCCTCTCCGGTTTTTACCGATCCCATTGAAGTAGCAGAATCTATGACGATAAAAGCCCGCGGATATGCTTCGGGATTAAATCCAAGTATGATAGCAACTGCGAATTACACGATAGAAACAGCCACTGATGTTAATACCATTGCCGAACTTAAAGCAGGAGAGATCGGACAGATCTATCGCTTGGCTAATGAAGTTATCCTGACCTATCAGCAGGCGTTCCGTAATCAGAAATTTATTCAGGACAATTCCGGCGGTATTCTCATCGAAGATAATTCCGGTATTGTTACTACTGCTTATGAAGTCTATGACGGTATCACAGGGTTGGTTGGAACGTTAGATATGTACGGAAACCAATGGCAGATAGTACCGGTACAGAATCCCGGTCCGGCGACATCACACAATAATACTGTCGAGCCGTTGGTGGTTACTATGTCTGACTATCTCGATAATTTCATGACTTATCAGGGAAGACTGGTTAAGCTGGAAAATGTCAATTTCCCAAATGCCGACGGTACTGCTACCTTTGCTAACGGACAGGTATATACCATTAGTGATGGAGTACTTACAGCAGATTTCCGCACTTCTTTCTATGATGTAGATTATATCGGCGAAGTTATCCCTACCGAAACGATCGATCTGTCCGGTATTCCCAATTCCCGTAATGAAGGGGATTTTATCACCCCGAGACATACCAATGATCTTTATTCCTATGTTTCGGTTGATTTACCAACTTTCAGTGAGCAGTTACGTCTGAAGGGGAATTATCCTAATCCTTTCAATCCCTCGACTACTATTCATTTCTCCATGCCGAATGAAGCTGAGTTACGGCTGGTTGTCTATAACGTCAAAGGGCAGTTTGTCAGAGAACTGATAAACGGTTTTCTCCCTGCCGGAGAACATCAGATAGATTGGGACGGTTATGACGAGAACCAAAAATCTCAAGCTTCCGGTGTCTATTTCTTTATGCTTCAAACAAAAGATCATACCTTGGTTAACAAGGCTTTGATGCTCAAGTAAATGAACATGCCGGTTTTACCGGTTAGAACGGAGAAGCTATTTGTAAGGGGTAAGTCTTTGACTTGCCCCTTATCTTTATCACTAAAGTTAGCTATCTATAAAATATATCTTACTCAACAGCTCAGGAGGGATTATGCCGGATAGGAAGGAGTTACTGAAAAGAGAGGTTTGGCAGCGTTTCAAAACCATGCAGACCGTCTATTTGGGAACGGTGGAGAACGAACAGCCGCGGGTAAGACCGGTTACTATGCTCTTTCTGGAAAACCGTTTCTGGATTTTGACCGGAACCGCTGATGATAAGGTTACTCACCTAAGAAGTAATCCTCAGACAGAGTTCTGTTTACCACTCCCTGAAGACAGGGGGACAGGTTATGTGCGGTTCAGCGGAATAGCAATAATCGTTTCCGATAAACAGACCAAAGTCCGGATCGCTGAAAACTGCCCCTACTTCAGGGATCACTGGCAGGATACCAATGACCCCCAATTTACTCTGCTCGAGATCAAAGCTGCCGGTATCGATTATCTGAAGCCGGGTGAATACTTGTCGCAAAAACTCACAGTTTAGTTAGGAGAGAGCAGTTTTCCAACCGAAGAAATGTTTTGACAAAACAGACTATTTTTTTTGATTAACACCACCTTCTTTATGAAAGCTAAAATAGCTCAGTCGGTAGAGCAACTGATTCGTAATCAGTAGGTCGGGGGTTCGAATCCCCCTTTTAGCTCCATCTTTTCCAGACTGTCTTGAATCAATCAAAGCCTTAATATCAAAGAGGAAACTACTATTGCTGACATCAAAAACATCTTATCTTTTGTCAACATTTATTTTCATTGATTAGCCTCAGATTTCAAACTTTTGGGCACATATTGGGCACACATTTTTTTGCCTGCGGGAGAAAAATGATTATATTATTGGGTATGATATCTAAAGTATTTTTCTTTATGAGGAGGTTTGATGGACAAAAAAATACCTGCTATACTGGCACAGTTGAAGAACCATAATCAGGGATATGCTGTCAATTTGAGATACCGCATGACGAAACCTGGCATCCCGTATCAACTTTTTCTCGATTATTACATTAACGGTAAGCGGATCAGAAAGAGCTTGAATCTTAAGGTAGTCGGCGAGAAATCATCTTTAGTAAAAGACAAAGAATCCATAAAAGTTGCTCTTGCAATTAGAGACGAGATGGAGCGAAAATTCATCGAAGGAGATACCGGAGTGCTGATATCAAAACCCGAAGTTATAGACTTTCTGGAATTCTTTAAGGCTTTCAGCGAGAAAAAGAGTAATGATACTAACTACAGGATATCCTACGATCACTTCTCAAGATTCTTGGGCAAAGACAAGCTCGATATCAGGAATGTTGATATCAAACTATGCGAAGGATACCGGGATTATCTCCTATCTCTGGACATCACTCCTTACACTGCATTACATTACTTCGTAACCTTCAAAGCTACTCTAAATCAAGCCGTGAAGCACGGACATATCCTCGCTAATCCAGCGAAAGGGATAAGTATCAAGTACGAGAAGAAATCTATTGATCGTCTCTCTGTCGAAGAGGTCAAGAGCCTCATGCAGACTGACTGTGCCTATCCCGACATAAAGAAGGGTTTTCTTTTCGCTTGTTTTACCGGACTAAGATTCTCTGACCTTAACAATCTCAAGTGGACAGATATCACGAATGGTCGTCTCAAGATCATTATGCTCAAGACGAAAAAAGAAATCGAGATGAAACTCCATCCGAATGCCAAGGCGATACTGAAAGAGCAGAAGCAGATCAGATCTGAGGGGAATGTATTTAGAATACCTACTGGTGGGAAGACCTCAAATCGCCTGAAGAAATGGTTTAGGCATGCAGAGATAGATAAAGACCTAACCTTTCACTGTTCACGGCATACATTCGGTTGTATGCTCATAGAGAGTGGTGTTGATGTCTTCTCCGTAATGAAATTGATGGGGCATAACGAAGTAAAGACGACCCTGCAATACGTAGAAAAAGTCGGAGCGACAAAGGATAAGGCGATAGATAGGATGCCGGTATTATTGTAACTGGATATTTCGGAACGAGAGAGCAGAGTGTACGCTCCAAGAGAGCCACCTCTTCGCAGGATTTGAGCCACCCATTTCGGAGATTAGAGCCATCTTCATTTTGAATACTACCATCATCTTTATAATTATTGTGATATGTAGCCCAAGAAACCGATATAAAACTTAATCGGCGTCTTAGATTCATGAGATAATACTTACTGTTTCCTGATAATTCTATTGAACTCAAAAATATTTCATAAACTATTGAATTGTTCGATGAAACGGAAGCAGGCTCTGCTGGAATTTTGCTCTCTCATTAATTACGGATGGTTATCCATATACCATGATATTTGGATACGAATACACTAACAGCAAAGTCTTCATGCCGGATGTAGATAAAATCTATAACCATACATTTAGAATCCAGATAGAAGGCGCGCTGAGAAGAAAAAAAGGTCTTTAATCTTTGACCCAGCTTCGGTATCAGTCAAGAACAAGACAGTCGCTTAGCATTTCTCAGAGATTCTCTTAGGGTTGCTATCAAGTTTTGTTTAGATACTTAGACACTACCAGAGAGGATCAATCATACAGGATAACTCAAACTGAGTCGAGGTACTCTAATTTTCCATTCAAAGGATCAGTTAATCAGGAGGTGCAGTTGTCATGCTTCTGAAAAAAACGGGTGGATGGCAAGAGGTGACTTAAAAAGTTTGACACCATTTTAACAAATCGAATAAATGCTTTTAGGAGTCGAAATATGAAGTTTGTTTTATTAATGATAACCTTAATGCTGCTTGTTTTATCATCTTCATTATTCCCCATGACCATAGAGCAGATAAGGAAAAGCGGTGATTATTATTATGGAGAAGGGACAGCTTCTTTATATCAGGAAGCACGGGACAGAGCAATAAGTAATTTATCAGAAAACATCATTGTAAATGTTTCTATCTCTATTGAAAACATGACAGAAGAGTTGAATTTTGAGCCTAATGAATACACCAGATATGTTTTTGAGAGCTATTCGATCCAGACTCTCCGTAATCTACAGGAGTTCAGAAATCCCGTAGGCAGCCGCATGAATGTCTTTGTCTATATTCATAAAGATGAACTGGAAAAGATATTTAATGAGCGTCGAGAATTGATCTACGATATTTATCAGTTAGCTCTGGAATCAGAAAATAATACGAATATAGGGAATGCGCTCAAGTATCTCTACTACTCAACACTGCTCATGTATTCACTTCCCGAAGAGACTCTGAACTATAGAGGAATTGCTTTCCACAGAGTCTTACCGGCAAAGATCCGTGAAATGCTGCAAAACACAAGGTTTGTTTTAGCTTCTATCCGGGAAATATCGCCAACTGAAAAACAGGTACTCTTGAACATGATCTATAAAGACAAACCTGTTCAGTATATGCGCTTTCATTTCTGGGACGGTTCCAATCAAATATTGATTGAAGGACGCGACGGCAGGGCAGCTATCTCTCTGTTCGGAGCTTCCCGCAACCTGAGACGAATTGATATTTATCCTGATTATATGTACTATGATCAGCGCTTTGATTTTAAAGCTGTAAGTGAGTTGTGGAATTTGGTCAAGAAACCGGACTACAGCACCTGCATAACAGTTAGTATAGAAAAACCTGCAGAGGAAAACCTTCCCGAACGAAAGGTAGTAGCAGCCGATGATTCCGTTGATTATGATCTCGTTCAGGAGAGTATTCAGAAAGAAACCGATAAGTTTCTTCAATTGATCCGGGCTAATGATGTAAGAAAGATCAGGAATGTCTATCCCGATGACGAGTATCTCCAAAGGCAAATCAGAAGTCTGCTTGAGCTAAACAGAATACAGATCATTGATACAGACACCCATGTGACTATAAATCCTACCTATGAAGGATGGGAACTGCGCAGTATTCCGATCATAGCACATTATCCATCTATTAATAAGCAGAGCACCGAAAGTATTGTCCTCAATTTTGATCACAGGGGAATGCTCAGTGATGTTCAGTTTACTGTTTTTGAAGGGATGTATGAAGCAGCGTTAGCGAATATCGAAGATGAAGAGGAGTTCAAACAGAGGCAGATACTGATAAGGTTTGTCGAAAAATACCGCTCATCCTTCCTCTATAGAGACATTGAAACTATTGAAACACTTTTTTCTGATGAGGCAGTAATCATTGTCGGCAGAGTATTAAGACGAGCACCCTTAAACAAGGAGTTTCAGTTCCGGGTTTTTGGAGAGGAACCGGATATAGAATACATTACCCATACAAAAAAGAGCTACCTTCAAGCCCTGAGAAATCTCTTTTCTAAATATGAGGACATTCACGTAGGTTTTAACTCTCTAAAAATTGTAGTTAAGAATAATGAACCGGGCATCTATTCGGTCAGTATGAGGCAGAACTATAATTCTACAGGTTATGCTGACGAGGGGTATCTCTTTTTGTTGATAGATTTCAACGAACCGGAACCCAAAATATATGTCCGCTCCTGGCAGCCAAATGAATGGTCTCGGGAACGGATGATAGAAATGGCAAATTTCCGCTTGAATTAGCTTGAACTGTTTCTTATAGAATCGATTAAGTTGCGAGAAGAGTATAAAATCCGATACGAAAACTAACTTATTACTATTGAAAAAATATAAAGGATCTATCAGATGAAGAAACTTTTACTGATTTCTATCTTATTAATAGTGTTTTCTCTTCTCTTAGCCCAGACGATGAATGAGATGGTCGTTGTCAGGCAGGCAGAGTTACGACAGGATCAGATAGTGAGAGCAGACCGCAAAGACAGAATGGGCAGAGTATGCGCCGGTTTGCTAATTCTTACGGATTTATCGGGACTATCTTTTGAATCCCATAACGGTGTGGTTGACATGACCCACGAGCCGGGACGATACATGGTCTTTGTTTCGGAAGGGGAGCGGGTACTCGATGTCTATAAGGAGGGTTTCCGTCCGCTTGAGATAATCCTCAACCAATACGGTATCTACGGTCTCAGATCAGGTCAGGTCTATCAGCTGGAAATAACAGCTAAAGACAGGGAGGTTGATTCACTTCCTGTTGTTTTTAATGTTACCCCCGCTGATGCCCGGATACGAGTCGGGAGTATAAATTTTACTTCCGGCAGACCGCAGCAGCTTCCAGTCGGAGAAAATGAGGTAATCATCGAAAGAGAAGGTTACCGTCCGATCCGAGATACGATCGTTGTTAACAGCAATAATATTCTGTTTACGTTTAATTTACAGGAAATAGAGCCTGTTCTGGTTGTATTCCGTTCGAATCCTTCCAATGCAACGATTCTTATTGATAATACCGAAAGAGGGGTAACAAATAGAGATCTATGGCTTTATCCGGGTAGATATGAAGCACAGTTGGTGCTATCTAACTATCTGACAATAAACGATGTAATCGAGGTCAAAGACAAGAGTGACAATACTTTCAGCTGGGATCTGCAAAAAAATGTGGGTACCTTAAATGTTACCGTCTCTCCCTCAGGGGCAGAACTCTTCTTGAATAATGAGAAATATGAATTGTTAAGAGCTTTGGAGTTATCACCGGGTATTTACCGTCTTGAGGTGAAAGCCTCAGGATATCATACTGAGACTGAGAGAATAGAGATTAAACTTGGTGAGATCATTAACAAGAGATATGACCTGAAAGCGATAACCGGTAATCTGTTATTGGAAGTTTTTCCCACTAATACCGAGGTAGAGATTCTGTTTCAGGGGAGCAGGGTACAGAATGTTACCGGCTCGACACGCTTGACCGACCTCTTTGTAGGCAGCTATACCCTAAAAGCTAAAGCTTCCGGATATAAAACCCGAGACTACAATGTAACGATAAAAGAGAACGAAACCACACGACTGAGTATATCTTTGGAAGAGGGGAGTGACTTTAAACAAGGCTTGATAGATATGATTTTCGTAGAAGGGGGTACATTTCAGATGGGTAATCCCTCCGGAGGAGCCAGCGATGAAAGGCCGGTTCACAGTGTAACATTAAGCGATTTCTATATTGGAAAACATGAGGTTTCGCAGAAGGAGTATAAAGCGGTAATGGGGAGTAATCCATCTAATTTCAAAGGTGATAATCTTCCGGTTGAGAGAGTCAGTTGGTTTAATGCGGTAGAGTTTTGTAACAAATTGAGCATTAGAGAAGGTTTGACACCGGTTTATAGCATCAATAATAATAGCAGTCCGTCAAACTGGAGCGGTGGTACTATAACCGCTAACTGGAATGCCAACGGCTATCGTCTTCCGACAGAGTCAGAATGGGAGTATGCAGCCCGTGGTGGTAACAAATCGCGAGGTTTTACCTATTCGGGAAGCAATTCTATAGGAGATGTGGCGTGGTATACTTCTAATTCAAACGGTAAAACTCACCCTGTTGGCACTAAGAGAGCTAATGAATTAGGGCTTTATGATATGTCGGGTAATGTCTGGGAATGGTGCTGGGACTGGTATGGAGAATATTCAAGCAGTGCTAAGACCAACCCCCGCGGTCCTGCCAACGGCAGCTCTGCCGTTTTGCGTGGCGGGTCGTGGAACTTCTACGACTACTGCTGTCGTGTTGCCGCCCGCGGTAGGAGCAATCGGTCAAACTCCAGCAACAGCCACGGGTTTCGTGTTGCCAGGACTCGTTTATGATTACCCTTTATACTTTTACCCTTTTACCCTTTGCTTTTTTAATTTTCAGAAAAAGGGACAGCTGAAACGAGGACAATATGGGGAGAGGAAATGATCCGGTTTTGCAGGAGTTTTTTTTTGGAAACCAAGGGCAGGATGCCCTTGTGACCTTTGTCAAGTTCAGGATGAGCTTGATTCAATGTATCTGGAATGTATCAGAGGCTTTTCAACCCGTGAAGTCTTGTTTTTTACTTCACTGGGTCCAGCCTTTGACCAAGGTCTCCAGACCTTCCAGGTCTCAGCTTGTTGACAAAGTACCCTCGCTACAAAATAGTTAAAATAGTACTTGACACTAATCATCATAACCGGATTTATGGATTATCGATATGATGAATTTAAGGAGAACATATGCTTGGCACTATTGAGAGCAAACAATCGCAAGTAGAGATGATAAGCATAGAAATGCTTGTACCGAAGAATCACTT
>Ga0334890_1001367_pt1 | contig 32940 bp, 28 predicted proteins | sample GraSluR1_MG_3_FD_207220 | JGI IMG/M metagenome (GOLD analysis project Ga0334890, IMG submission 207220) | Sludge microbial communities from methane-producing bioreactor in Wageningen University, Netherlands - Granular Sludge_31_08-R1 | ecosystem: Engineered > Bioreactor > Anaerobic >... | reverse complement strand
TTGCCTGGGAACGCCGCTAGGCATTCCGGTACTGCCCAACGGCTGTATCGCCGGCGACTGCAACCTGGACAGCGCCGTCGATCTGCTCGACTTCGCCGGCTTCCAGACCTGCTTTGATCCGAGCGGCCCGGCGAGCGGCGCCTGCGAGTGCTATGACATCAACACCGACGGCGTGGTCGATCTGACGGACTACGTCAGCCTCGAAGCCGTGATTACGGGGCCGTGACGGTGTAGTGTCTTCGCGTCGCGCGTCAGGCGCGCGGCGGCAGTCATTCTGATGCAGAAGTTCGGCCCGTCCGTCCCTCTTCCGAGGGCCGGGCGGGCCGACTCGCTTTGTACAAAGCCTGAGGGACTCACCCCGAGTGCGCCCCTCCGATATCCAGGCGTTCCTGGAGCATCACTCGCCGTTCACCGCGATCCTCTTCGGCTTGGCCGACTCCGCCTTGGGCAGCGTCACGGTCAGCACGCCGTTCTTCAACTCGGCCTCGATATGATCCCGGTCCACCGCGTCCGGCAGGCGGAACTGACGCGACACCACTCCGCTGCTGCGCTCGCGGACATGGTACCCCTCTACCTTGTCCTCGCGCTCCGTGTTGTGCCGAGCCTGAATCGTCAGCACCTCACCCTCGAAGTTCAGATCCAGATGCTCCTGGCTCACGCCGGGCAGGTCCGCCTCGATGATGTACCGGGTCGGCTCCTCGCGCACGTCCACGGCAAAGGTCCGAACGCCGGTCGGCCACTCGCCGCCAAACAAATCCAGCGCCCGCTGGAACGGCTCGAGGCCAAAGCCGGAGAACAGATCAGGCATCCGATTCCGCGTAAACAACACAGGCAGCATAGTACACCTCCTGGTTCTTGTATCTGCCGGGGCCGAAGCCCCGATTCCCCTGTTTCCAACAGTTCCAAACGGACGGGAGGTAACACTACAACCGGCATGCCAGATCGCAGGATCACGCATAAATATTTATTGGAAAATGGATTACGAAATATGCGTGGGCGTGTGTCTGTGGACGAACCCTGCCAGGATGACAGAATCCACGACAGGCAAACAGCTATAACCACCTGCCAATAAAAGAGTTGTGGTCTGCCCTGCCACCCTTGGCCGGGAGGTGCGGGGATCGCCGCAACCGGAGCGGCGTCAGTCGTCGTAACGGTCTTTCAACTGCTCGTAGCGGCGCTTGTACTCGTCCTTGTCCTTCTTCGCCTCGTCGTACTTGCGGCGAAGACGCTGATTCTCCTGCTCCAGGTACTGAATCTGCCGGTACGCCTTGTCCAGCTCCGCCTGCGCCTCTTCGTGCGAGCGGGTCTGCGGGGTCCGCGAACTGTCCACCCGCTCCGGCGGCGGGCCGCCGCCGATGACGATCGACTCCGGGGCCTTCGCCTGGATGCACCCGTGAGCGGCAACCAGCACAAACACACCGAGACAAACGAGTATGCACGTTCTCATAGGCCACCTCCTGTGTTAGCCTTCACAGCGGCCGAGCATATACCCTCCGGCCGCTACGTCAAGGATTCATGCGGTGGCGACGCGAATCACCTTCATCCTCGGCTGCACCGGATGCGGAAAGGGCGCCGTGGGCCGGGAACTGGCCCGACGCCTGCACGCCGAGATCATCAGCACCGACTCCATGAAAATCTACCGCCGCATGGACATCGGAACGGCCAAGCCCGAACCGGCCATCCGCGCCGAGATTCCCCATCACCTCATCGACGTCGTGGAGCCGTCCGCGGATTTCTCCGTGGCCCAGTTCGTCCAGCAGGCGGAGGCGGCGATTGCCGGCATCCACGCTCGCAGCCGGCCCGTCCTGTGCGTCGGCGGCACCGCGCTCTACATCCAATCCCTGACCACCGGCCTGTTCGAGGGGCCGTCCGCCGATGCAGGCCTCCGGCAACGCCTGCGCGAGCGGGCCGATCGCGAAGGACCGGCCGCCCTGCACGCCGCGCTCACCCGGGTCGATCCGGATGCCGCCCGGCGAATTCACCCGAACGACCTGCGGCGCATCGTCCGGGCCCTGGAGGTGTTCGAGCAGACCGGCATGCCGATCAGCCGGCTGCAGACGCAATGGGGTCAGTTGCGGACCGACCTGGACTGTCGCCTGATCGGCCTGCGCCGCCCGCGTGAGGACCAGAGCCGCCGCATCAATGCGCGGGTTCGCCGCATGATCGACCAGGGCCTGGTGGATGAAGTCCGCGCCCTCCTGGCCGAACCGCAGCCGCTCAGCCACACGGCACGCCAGGCCGTCGGGTACGCCGAAATCCTCGAACACCTGCAAAACGGCCTGCCTCTTGAAGATGCGGTGGAAAAGATCAAAATCAACACGCGCCGGCTGGCCAAGGCGCAGCGAACGTGGTTCAAGCGCTTCCCCGTAAGCGACTGGATCGACCTGGCGCCGGATGACGACGCCGAGGCGGTGGCCGGTCGCCTGATCGAGGCCAAGGGGGTCGATTGGTGGAAGTAACCGAAATCACCAACTGGGCGGTCGACCTCATCCGGGTCCACAAGCGGTACGGCAAGATCCACGCCCTGCGCGGGGTGAACGTCCAGGTCCGCGCCGGGGAAATCTTCGGGCTGCTGGGGCCCAACGGCGCGGGCAAGACCACGCTCGTGAAAATCATGATGACCGTGGTCCGGCCGGACGAGGCCCACGGCACCGTGCTGGGACGGCGGCTGGGTCACCCCAGGAAGCTCGCCCGGATCGGCTACCTGCCCGAGAATCACCGGTTCCCGCCGTATCTGACCGGCCTGCAGGTGCTGGACTACTTCGCCGCGCTGGCGAAGGTGCCGCGGCGGACCCGGCGCCAGCGGGCCCCGGAGCTGCTCGACCGCGTGGGCATGGCCGAGTGGGGCGACACCCGCGTGAGCAAGTATTCCAAGGGAATGCTCCAGCGGCTGGGCGTGGCCCAGGCCCTGATGAACGACCCGGACCTGCTGGTTCTGGATGAGCCGACGGACGGTCTGGACCCGATCGGCCGCCGCGAGGTTCGCCTGCTGCTGCAGGAGCTGCGCTCGCGCGGCAAAACCGTCTTTCTGAACTCGCATCTGCTGAGCGAGCTGGAGATGGTGTGCGACCGGGTGGCCATCCTGGTCGGCGGCTACGTCGCTCGCCAGGGCACGCTGTCCGAGTTGACGGAGCACACGGTGGAGTACCACGTGACCAGCGACGGCGACCTGGCGGGTCTGGATTCCCAGATTGCCGAGCTGAAAGCCCGGCGTGATGGAAGCTGCGTGATCGTCACCGGGCACGACACCCACCGCGTGAACGAGGTGATCGACCTGCTCCGCCGGAACGGGCGGATGATCGAATCGGTCCGGCCGCACCGGTTCAGCCTGGAGGACGTGCTGATGGAAGTGATCGGCGGCGGGGAGGGAGGACCCGTTCCCATCGCTCGCCGGCTCGACGCGCCGCGGTAGAACGCCGCAGACAAAGGACCGCGCACCATGCAGACCTGGGCACTCATCAAGGACTCGTTCCGCGAAGCGATCGACCGCAAGCTGTTCTGGGTCATGCTCGCGATATCGATCCTCATCGCTCTTGGCATGGCATGCTTCGGATTCGATGAAAAGGGAATCAGCGTTCTGTTCGGCACGTGGCAGTGGGAATCACCCGACCTTTCTGTAGGCTCCCCCATTCGGGACGCCGCTCTGGCGGGTGTTCTGACGCATGTCCTCGCGGACATGTTCCTGGGGTGGATCGGCCTGGGACTGGCCCTCATCTCGACGGCGGGCATGTTCCCTTCCCTCATGGAGAAGGGCACCGTGGACGTCCTCCTTTCGAAGCCTCTGCGAAGATGGCACCTCTTCCTGGGCAAGTATGCGGGCGGCATGATCTTCATCCTCCTGCAGAGCGCCGTTTTCGTCACGCTGACGTTTCTCGTGGCCGGGGTCCGCTGGAAGCTGTGGCTGTGGCCCTACTTCTGGGCGATCCCCCTCTTCCTGGTGCTCTTCAGCTACCTGTACTGCTTCACGGTCCTGTTTGGCATCTTGACACGGAACGGGCTGACGTCTCTGCTGCTCACCCTGGTGGCGTGGTTTGTCATCTGGGCGCCCCAGGCCGCGTATGAGTCCTTCCAGCAGGTTCCGGAGCTGCAGGCGTACGACTCGTGGTACCGCGCCGTGAGCACCACAAGAGCCGTTTTGCCCAAGACCCGGGAAATCCCCTTCATCGCCGGCAAGTTGCTTCGTGCCGACTCGCCCAGCCGATGGGTCGACACAGAGGATCCCGACCTCACCGAGACGGAGCGAGGTATGATCCGAGACGCCCGCGAAGCCGAAGACGTTCTGGGGGACGTGGGCATCCCGTGGTCCATCGGCAGTTCGCTGGCGTTTGAGGCGGTGATCGTGCTGCTGGCGGGGTGGCGGTTCTGCCGGCGCGATTTCTGACGCGCGCGAACAGGCGCAGTGACGCGTGAAACTGCTCTATCTCATCACCGACCTGGAAACCGGCGGCGTGCCGCTGCACCTGTACCGCCTGGCCCGGTCCATGCGCGACGCCGGGCACGACGTCAGTGTCATGTCACTGGCACCGCCGGGGCCGGTCTCCGCGATGCTGGACGAGGCCGGCATTCCCACGGATGCCTGCGGCGCCCGGGGCGTGTGGGACCTGCACATCCTCCCCCGCCTGCGCCGACGACTCGCCCAGATCCGGCCGGACATCCTCCACGCCTTCCTGTTTCACGCGAACGGGGTCGGTCGACTGTTCGCCGGCCTGGGCAGCTTCCCCAAGCAACGGCTCATCTGCGAGATCCAGACCGTGGAGGTGGAACGGGCCTGGCATCTGACGGTGGAACGATACACGCACCCCTGGTGCCGATACGTCGTGGGCAACTCCCCGTCGGTGGTGGCCCACCTCGCCCGGCGGGCCGGCGTCCCTCCACACCGCCTGGTCCTTGTGCAGGGCGGCATCGACCCGGAGCCCATTCGGCAGTCTGTACCGATCGATCGAGCGTCGCTTGGGTTGAACGCAGAAGCGCCGGTGGTCCTGTGGACCGGCCGACTCGATCCGGTCAAGCGGGTCGACGACCTCATCCTTGCCGCGACGCAACTGGTTCGGCAGGCGATCCCCCTTCAGCTTCTGATCGTCGGCGAAGGTTCGGAACAGCCCCGGCTCCAGAAGTTGGTGGGGGAAAGTGGGATGACCGACCACGTTCACTTCGCCGGCCGGCGATCGGACGTTCCCCGCTTGCTGCAAACGGCCGACCTGTTTGTTTTTCCGTCGCGTACGGAGGGATTGCCGAACTCGCTCCTGGAAGCGATGGCAGCCGGCCTGCCCATCGTCGCCACGAACGTTCCGGGCAATCGCGATGTTCTGACAGATGGGAAGACGGGCTTGCTGGTACCGCCGTGCCGGCCGTACCAACTTGCCGCAGCGATGCTCAAGCTTCTGCAAAACAAAAGGTTGGCCGAGCGTCTGGGCGCGGCGGCATCCGGGGACGTCGGCCTTCACTTCCAACTTCGACAGACTCACCGCGCGTACGAGAAACTCTACGTCCGCACTTCAGGTAAAAACCCCGTATGAGTTGATCCCGCAAACCGGCTGCGGAGGGCGAGTTAAGGTTGGGGGCTTGTTCGCACACCACTCGTTGGGTTATGCTGGCATGGTGACACAACTCGTAGCAACAGGCTTGGTTGCGCGCGATGTGTCCGAAAAAAATGTGGATTTTCCGGTTGCAATAGTGGGGCGTTGTGTTATGTTTCCCCTAGAAATCCCTGATAGTGGGGAGCAGTCAACAACGACCCATGATTTTCACCTTCGCGTACGAGCGCACCCTCGATGCCAAGAACCGACTCCAAATTCCTGCCCCCTGGCGAAACGAATGGGAGCAGTCGAAGGAGCGGCCGGTGCTCTACGTCTGCCCGGGCGTACGCGAGAACACGTTGTCATTGTACACCGAGGAGTACTTTGAACACAGGGCCGGGCAGATTCAGACGGAATACATGGACGCGCCGGAGTCACTGGACTTCGAGCAGGCGTTCTTTGCAGCCGTCCTTCGGCAGGAATTGGACGGCCAGGGGCGGATCACCCTCCCCGATGAGTTGCTGCGAATGGTGGACCTCGGCAAGGACGTGGTGCTTGCCGGTGCGAAGGTGCGCATCGATGTCTGGCGGAAGGCCGACTACGAGTCCTTCCGCGATCGTGACATGCAGAAGCGATGGGATACCTTCCGCCGGTACCTGCGGATGCCGGCCCCGCCGGCAACGGACTAGCCGGCCGCAGCGAGTGGAAGTTCGTTCGGCGAAGGAATCTGGGGCGAGGTTCGCCGAGCGGTAGGAGCGGCTCGGGCAGGTCGCCCGAAAGTTGGCGCGGACGGGCGACCTGGCCGCTCCTTGTCCCATGCCGGATGGAGCCGGCGTCCCATCGGGAAGGGTTCCGCCCCGCTCAGGATTTGCGACTGCGTTCCCCGGCGGACGGAATCGCGGAGGCGCAGTCGGGTTCGTGACGCGGGAAGGGAATTCCACGTCGGGTAGTAACAGTCGTTGTCGGCACAGGGCGAACGGACTCGCCGGGTCGGCGACGACGCATCAGCCGGGGTACGAGGGCAACGGCGATGGCGAGCAGACACAATCGCGTGGTCCGGCAACTCCAGCTTGCACTCAGCCGCGGCGACTGGCCCGTGGACGCGGAGGTTTCGGCCGTTCTGCCGGAACTGAAGCGCCGCGTGCAGCGCCTGCAAAGCCTGGGACGCGAGTTTGAGTCGGTCCGTCTCTCGCAAGACGTGATTCGCACAAGCCAGTCGGAACCCGCGCTGAGCGCGGGGTGCGCCTGAGTCATCACGGATGATGACGGGCCCCCCCTGCTTGTACAAACAAGCACTCGGGCGAAGGCCGTGAGCGATGCGCCGGCGGAACACATTCCGGTTCTGACCGACTCCGTGTTGACCTACCTGCGTGTCGCCCCGGGTGACGTGGTGCTGGACGCCACGGTCGGGTTGGGCGGACACGCCTCCCGACTGGGTGAGGCGGCGGGGGAAACCGGGTTGCTGATCGGTGTGGATGCCGATGCGGACAACCTGGCAATCGCAGATCGTCAATTGCAGGCCTGCCCCGCCACCGTCCGGCTCTTTCACGCCAATTTCGCCCGAGTCGATGAGGTGCTGAACGAAGCGAGCGTCGAGGGTGTGGACGTCGCCCTGGCAGACCTGGGCGTCAGCTCCAACCAGCTCGAGGACGCCGCGCGTGGCTTCTCGTTTGCGGCGGGAGGCCCCCTGGACATGCGACTCGATCGAACGCGGGGGCGGACGGCCGCCGATCTGGTCAACGCCCTGCGGGAAGAGGAGCTGTCCGACCTGATCTACTTCAACTCGCAGGAGCGGTTCAGTCGCAGGATTGCCCGCCGCATCTGTGAGGCCCGCCGCAACAAGCGAATTACCACGACGGACGAGCTGGCCCGACTGGTGACCGACGCCCTGGGTGTGGATGCGGACGCCCGGGCATCGAAGATCCACCCGGCCACCCGCACCTTCATGGCGCTGCGGATCGCCGTGAATGACGAGTTGAACGCGCTGCGGACCTTCCTGGAGAAGGCCGCCGGCGTCCTGAAGCCCGGAGGACGGATCGCGGTGATCGCGTTTCACAGCCTGGAGGACGGAATCGTGAAACGGGACTTCGCCGCCCGCAAGCAAGCCGGCCGGTACCGGATCCTGACGAAGCGGCCGGTCATCGCGGAGCCGGCCGAACGGGAGGCGAATCCGCGGTCTCGCAGCGCGAAGCTCCGGGCAGCCGAGCGGACGGACGCCGCGCGGGAGAGCCACGCATAATGTCACCCGGCCACACAGACGACGGGGTCCTCGAGGGCCTCCGAATCGTCGGCGAGGCCGGGTTGGGATAGCACAACTCGAATCCCAGGGTCCCGGCCCCCAGAGCCGGACCGCGGGTGTCCGGCGCACCGGCGCCCGAGTTGCTCAAGGAGCACGTGATGGCACGCGAAACGAAGATCGGGCTGCTGGTGGGCATGGGGTTCATCGTCTGCTTCGCCATCATCCTGTCGAAGCGCGGGGGGGATCACCCGTCCAGCCCCCGCCGCGCATACCCCACACTCTCCACAGCATCTCAAACGCCGTCGACCCCGGGGACTGCCGAACAGCGGGCCCGGGACTTCGGCCGGAACCCGCGATCGGACTCGAATCCCAACGCCGCCACGCCGCGGCCCGAACCTACGGTTGCCGAGCCCCCGGTCGTTACCCCACCTGCGCCGACGGGGCCGGCCCTTGCCACCCACGACACCCAGCCGCCCCCCACCGAGCTCGACCGATCGCTGGCCAACCTGCTGGCAGGCATGCAGGCCGAGGCGGACGAGTTGATCGTGCCGCAGACCGAGCCCGCACCAATGCTGAAAAGCCCGGTTGAACGGAACCGCGTGACGGAAGAGAACCACACCCTGGCCGCCATCCCGCCGGTGGCCCATTCCGAGGGCGCGCCGCTGCCCGACGGGGGAGCGCTGCCCCCGCCCGCTCGCACCCGGCCCTACGTGGTTGAAAAGGGAGACACACTCACCCGAATCGCCCAGAAGTGCTACGGAACGAGCAGCAAGGACATCGTGGATGCCATTTTCGAGGCAAACCGCAAAACCCTGCCCGGACCGGACCGACTCGTAATCGGTCAGACGCTCCAGTTGCCGGAGCGCATCGGAAACATGGCAGCCGGGGACAAGCCACGAAACCCCCCGGCTGAGGCGCAAGACCGCGCGCCCGAGAAGGCGCCCGCGGCCAAACCCCGGCAGGACAACCTCCGGAAACTGGAACCGCCGGGAAAGTCGAAGGGCTACCGCTGGTACGAGGTTCGCAAGGGCGATCGGTACGAATCCATCGCAAAAAGAGAATTGGGGGATGCCCGACGCTGGAAAGAAGTGTATGAATTGAATAAGAAGGTATTCCCGAAAGCGTCGGACATCCGGTGGGGTGTTCGCATCAAGCTTCCGGAGAAGTAGGTCTGGATTCCGACACCGTCTGGGAAGGTCTGCTCGTATGACGGTTTGCCGCGCCGCCGCCCTGTTGGTTACGTTTGCCACGATTGCCGTCGGCGTGGTGTTCCTGCGCGGCGAACAGACGCGAACCGCCGCCCGCATTCACCAGCTCCAGGTTGCCAAGGACCGCCTTCGGCAACAGTCGTGGGACCTTGAAATGGAAATCGCCAGGCTGAAAACGCCGGATCTGATTCGCGAACGCGTCGAACGGTGGCAACTGAACGTGCTGGCGCCCAGCCCCGGTCCCGGTTGGCGCGCGGAAACCGGCATGGCCGACGCACGCTGACCGCCCCGATGTCCGTAAACCGGCCCGTTCCTTTCCGCCGAGCATCCAACGCGGGGAGACAGGAAGTGCATGGAACCGCCCTCTTGTGACCTTGAGCGACGGCAGCGATTCCGTGGCGGTCTCGTTCTCGGCTGCGTGCTGCTGGTCTTTCTGGGGTTGGCGTATCGAGTGGCGTACGTCAGCACCGTCTTGGCGCCGGACCTGACCCGGCTCGCCGACGATCAGCAACGAGGACATCAGACGATCCCCGCGCGCCGGGGCCTGGTCTTTGACTCGCGGGGACGCATCGTCGCCGGCAGCAAGCCGGTCTACAGCGTCTGCGGCGACCCGGTCCTGATCCACGCCGCCCTGGAGGAATCCGGCCAGACGCTGCCCGATCTGGCCCGGCAGCTCGCCACGATCCTCCGCATGGACGCAGGATTCATCGAAGATCGAATTCGGACCCACGCCAACCGCCGCTTCTGCTGGTTCAAACGTCGCGTTCCGGACGTGGAGGCGGATGCCATCCGCGATGCCGCCCTCCCCGGTGTGGGACTGCGGCAGGAAATGAGCCGAACGTATCCCATGGGCTCACGGATGGCCCACGTGATCGGGCTGGTGGGCGTAGACGGCGACGGGCTCGAGGGAATCGAACAATCGTTTGACGCGCACCTGCGCGGCCGACCCGGACGCGCCGTGGCCTTCTACGACGCCCGCCGCCGTCCGATTGCCGGAGTGCGGGAGGGAAGCGAGCCGCCGATCGACGGCGGCCACGTCGTGCTCACCCTGGATGCCGTCATCCAGGAGGCGGCGGAGGACCAGCTCGCCCACCAGATCCGGCAACACAACGCCGAAAGCGGCGTCGCCCTGGTCATGGACCCGCGGACCGGCGACATCCTCGCCATGGCCTGCTGGCCGACGTACGACCCGAACGATCCCTCCTCCAGCTCCCCCGAAACCCGCCGCAACCGCATCATCACCGATCCGATCGAGCCGGGCAGCACGTTCAAGCCGTTCGTGGCCGCCAGCGCCCTGAAACTCGGCGTCATCAACCGGACCGAGATCATCAACTGCGGCAACGGCACCATGACCGTCAACGGACGCGTGCTGACCGACACGCATCCGTCCGGCCCGTGTACCCTCATGGACATCATCGTGCATAGCAGCAACATCGGCATGGGGCAACTGGGCCTGCGCCTGGGCAACGAGCGGCTCGTCGAAATCGTATCCGCATTCGGGTTCGGGCGGCCGACCGGGATCGAAATCGCGGGGGAGGCGCCCGGCTCCATCCCGTCGCCGGCCACCTGGTCGCGTCTGACGTCCACCTCCGTCCCGATGGGGTACGAAATCGCCGTGACGCCCCTGCAACTGGCCACGGGGTACTGTGCTCTTGTGAACGGCGGTCTCTTGCTCAAGCCGCGGCTGGTCAGGGCCGTCCTGGATCCCGGCGGCGAGGTAATCGAATCCTACGACAAGCCGGTGGTGGTCCAGCGCGTGCTTCCGGAGAACATCGCCCGGTACATGCAGGAAACCGTGCTGGTGGCCGTTGTGAAGCGCGGCGGGACAGACGGACGCCGTGACAAGCTTGACATGTACGAGTACCAGATGCTCGGCAAGACCGGCACCTCCAAACTGGCCTATCGAAACCGGCCCGGGTATGAATCGGGGGCGTATCTCAGTTCATTTGTCGGCGCCGCGCCCGCCGAAGAGCCGCGGGCGGTCGCGCTGGTGATGATCCGCCGGCCCAAGGGTTCCGGGTACTATGGTCGCATCGTGGCGGCGCCGGCCGTCAAGGAGATTCTCTTTTCGACCTTGTCGTACCTGGGGGTCCCGGGGCGCGGAACGATTCAAGCGGGGCTTTGAACCTCGTCCGTCCCCGGACAACGACAACGGGATCCGCCCGCGCCGACGGCAAGCAGACGGCCGGCCGCGGGCCGATCGGGGCGGGGCTGCACCACGCGACGGATTTCCGCCGATCTGATGGGTGGGAGAGGCGGGAAGTCGCTACCAGTGCCACTGCGTCCGAGCAGTGGACGGCCCGTGGGGTTCTGCCCCATCGCGAACGGCTGATGTGCCGACGCCGTCTCGGCCTCCCGCAGAATAGGGCGAAGTCAGCGGCCCGAGGGGATGACACCGGCGTCGTCTGAAGTAAGATGCGAAGGGACACTCCCGAATGGGGCAAGGACGGAAGAACGTGACGAACTGGACGCTTGCGAATCTGCTGGCGAAGGCCGACATCACACCGCAGACCCCTCTGCCGGCAGACGCAGACGTGCCGGTCACGTCGCTTAGCGTGGACTCCCGAACGGTGCAGGCGGGCGCCTGCTTCATCGCCATCCCCGGGACGGCGGTGGACGGCCATCGTTTCATCGATGCGGCGGTCGCGGCCGGGGCCCGCTCCATCCTTGCCGAACGGGAGGTTGAGCTGCCCCACGGTGTAACGGCGGTCCGCGTGCCGGACGCGCGCCGGGCCGCGGCCCGGATGGCGGCCGCCTTCTTCCGCATCAATGACGTTCAGAACGGTCGCCGGCTCCGGCTGGTCGGCATCACCGGCACAAACGGCAAGAGCACAACCGCGTACCTCATCCGTTCCATCCTGGAGGCGGACGGGCACCGGACCGCCCTCTTGGGCACCATTCGCTACGACCTGATCGACAAGACGGTGGAATCATCGCTAACGACGCCGGGACCGGTTGAGCTGTGCTCGCACCTCGCCCACGCCATGTCGGCCGGCGCGTCCTATGCCGTGCTGGAGACATCCAGCCACGCCCTGGCCCAGCTCCGGTGCGAAGGGCTGAGCTTTGACGTCGGCGTTTTCACGAACCTGTCGGGCGATCATCTGGACTACCACCAGACCGTGGATGAGTACCTTTGTGCCAAGAAACGGCTCTTTGACGGATTGGGACCGGCCGCCTTCGCGGCGGTCAACGGTGAAGACGGCGCGTCCGATCGCATAGTGGCGGACTGCCGGGCGGGCATCCTCCGCTACGGCATCGAAGGCCCGGCCCTGAACATTCGGGCCGACATTCACCGCAGCGACTGGCGGGGAAGTGTCTTCGACATCGTCGCCGAAGGGCACGCGCTGACCCGCGTGTCGCTCCCTCAGTTGGGCCGGCACAACGTCATGAATTCGCTGGCGGCGGCGGCCGCGGCTCGCTCGCTGGGCATTCGCCCGGATGGGATCCGCCGGGGCCTGGAGGCGGTGACCACGGTGGAAGGCCGGCTGCAGCGGGTCAGTCCGGCCGACTGCCCGTTTGCCGTCATCGTGGACTACGCCCACACCGACCACGCATTGCAAAACGCGCTGCGGGCCGTCCGACCGCTCACGCCCGGACGGGTGCTGTGCGTGTTCGGCTGCGGCGGCGATCGGGACCGGACCAAACGCCCGCGCATGGCCCGGGCCGTGGCCCAGGCAGCCGACGTGGCGTTTGTGACCAGCGACAACCCGCGGACCGAAGACCCGCTGGCCATCATCCACGAAGTGCTGCCCGGCTTCACCGGTCCGCACCGCTGTCAGGTGGAGGTGGACCCGGACCGGGCGACGGCCATCCGGAAAGCCGTTGAGGCGGCCCGGCCGGGCGACACCGTGCTGATCGCGGGCAAAGGACACGAGAACTACCAGATCATCGGCATGCAACGGATGCACTTTGGCGATGCGGAAGTGGCACACACCTGCCTGCGCCGCCTGGAGGTGACGTCGTGATCCCCATGACGCTAGATGAAATCGCCGGCGTGGTGGGCAGCCGCTCATTGCAGACCGTCCAGCCCATTCCGGTCACCGGCGTCTCCACCGACTCGCGAAGCATCCGACCCGGCGACCTGTTCTTCGCCATCGTGGGGGAGCACTTCGACGGCCACGCCTTCGTCGCCGATGTTCTGTCCCGCGGCGCCGCCGGATGCGTGATTTCGCGAGACCTGTCGGACGTCGCCTCCGACGCAAACGCCTCGCAGGTCCTGCGGGTCACGCACACCGTGGAGGCGCTCGGACGCCTGGCCGCCTGGCATCGGCGCCACGCGAAGGCCGAGGTGGTCGCGGTCACGGGCAGCAACGGCAAAACCACCACCAAGTGCATGATCGAGCACGTGCTGGCGACCCGGTTCCGCGGTCGGGGCTCGGTCAAGAGCTTCAACAACCAGATCGGCCTGCCCCTGACCCTCCTCTCGACCGAGCACGGCGATGAGTTCCTGGTCGTGGAGATCGGGTCCAACAGCCCCGGAGAGGTGGCCTCTCTGGGGCGGCTCGCCCAGCCGGACATTGCGGTCGTGACCTCGATCGGCCACGCGCACGTGGGCGGGTTTGGCGGACTGGCCGGAGTGCGGGCCGAAAAGCTCTCCCTGTTCGGTGAGGTTCGGCCGGGCGGCCTCTGCGTGGTTCCTCTGGACGATGTCGGCAAGCCGGCGGCGGACTGGATGGGAGACGGCTCAAACCCGCGGGTCACGTTTGGCACATGCACGGAGGCGGACATCCGGGTGGCGCACGTGCGGGCCGAACTGGAGCGTGTCCGGTTTCGCCTCAACGACAAGTACGACGTGGAACTGCCGGTCGCGGGCGCGCACAACGCGCGGAACGCCGCCGCGGCCTTCGCCGTGTGCCGGCGCTTCCGCATGGAGCCGGAAGAGATCTTCGCGGCGCTGGCAAGCGTCCGATTGCCGGACGGGCGTCTGAACCGGTTCACCGTGGGGGGAATCACGGTCATCGACGACAGCTACAACGCCAACCCCACCAGCATGGCGGCCGCCATCGCAACTCTCGCCTCCGTGACGCAGGGGCGTCGCGTATTCGTCGCCGGAGACATGCTGGAGCTGGGAGACGACTCGGCCGACTGGCATACGCAGATCGGGGAGCAGCTCGCCCGGTCCGGGATCGAGTTCGTCGCGGGCGTCGGGCCGGCCTGCACCGCCCTGATTCGCGGCGCCGCGAGCGTTGATGCCCCGCCCGTGACCGCGTACTACCCGGACGCACCGCAGGCCTGTGCCGACCTGCCGGGACGCCTGCGCCCGGGTGACACCGTGCTGGTGAAGGGATCGCGGCGGATCGGGCTGGAACGGCTCGTGGACGCGATTCGAGGACAACATGGATCCGATGCCGGCGTGCCGGCGCCGGTTCTCCAGTCATGAACTCCGCGCCGCTGACCCCCTGACCGGTGGATGAATGGCCGCCGGACGAGTGACGTGAACACGCTGTGCTCTACTACCTGATCCATTACCTGGTCGGCGGCCAGCACTACGCCTACGAAAACGTGCTCTTCCGCGGCGCCTGCGCGGCCCTGTTTGCCTTTGTCTTTGTGGTGCTGGTGGGACCCTGGGTCATCCGCCGCCTGGTTTCGGCCAAGCTCAGCGATCACCCGGAGTTCGACCATCAGTCACTCAACACGCTCATGGCGGACAAGCGGAACGTGCCCACCATGGGTGGCATCCTGATCATCGGCACGGTGCTGCTGGCCACCCTGCTGCTGGCGGATATCCGCAACTACTACGTCATCATGGCCATTGTCTGCGCAGTCTGGCTCGGCCTGGTCGGCGTTATCGACGATTGGTTCAAGCTGACCGCCTCACGCCGGTCCGGCACCCGGGACGGCCTGAAGTTCTACGAGAAACTCCTGTTTCAGGTGGGTTTGGCCGCCGTGCTGGGGTACTTCGTCTACCGCTTCGGCCGGACGAACTCCGCCGTGGTGGATATGGTTCTGCAGGAAGAACAGATGGAGACGTACCGTGTCCTGACGGTGCCGTTCTACAAACCCGGTCGCACTCTCCCCACGGCCGCCTTTCTGGTGCTGGCCATCCTGGTCATCACTGGCACCAGCAACGCCGTCAACCTGACGGACGGCATGGACGGCCTGGCCTCCGGGTGCATGGCCATGTGCAGCCTGGTGTTCCTGGTGCTGACCTACATCGTGGGCGACCGGGACGTGGCGACAAAGCTGCTGATTCCGCACGTGCCTCTGAGCGGCGAACTGGCCGTCATTTCCGGCGCCATCCTGGGCGCCTGCCTGGGCTTCCTGTGGTATAATTGTCACCCGGCGCGGGTCTTCATGGGCGACACGGGCTCGCTCCCGCTCGGCGGCCTGATCGGGTACATCGCGGTCGTGACCCGGCAGGAGCTGATTCTGTTCATCGTGGGCGGCGTGTTCGTGATCGAGGCGCTGTCGGTCATGATCCAGGTCGGCACGTTCAAGTTGACCGGCGGTCGGAAGCGAGTCTGGAAATGCACGCCGATCCACCACCACTTTCACCTGTCGGGGTGGACGGAAAGCCAGGTGGTCGCCCGGTTCTGGCTGCTGGCGGCGGTGTTCGCAATCTTCGCCCTGACCACCGTCAAGCTCCGGTAGCCCGGCGCCGGACGCAGAACACGATGCCGGTTGTGGAGTCAAGGAAGACATCCATGGTCCGTTCTCACCCCCAGGCCCAGGCGACCAGCACGGCGATCATCGCGGTCTGCGCCGCGCTGATGACGGTCGGCGTGGTCATGATCGCATCCGCCAGCGCCAGCGTGGACCGATCGTTGTTTGCAGCGGGCTTCTGGCAATCCTCGTTCAGCCGGCAGGTCGTCTTCGTGATTGCCGGGTTCCTGACGATTCTGCTCTCGGCCCACCTGGGCCGGCGTGCGCTGCATTGGAGCCGGCGGACCTGGGGGGTCCTGGCGCTAGTTCTTCTGGTGGTGACGGTGGGCGCCCTGGTGGCGGTCCTGTTCCCGGGAATCGGCACGGAGGTCAACGGGGCCCGGCGCTGGATCACGCTGGGACCAGCCTCCGTGGGACTGCGGTTTCAACCTTCGGAGTTGGCGAAGCTGTCGCTGGTGGTTGGGTTGGCCCTTCTTCTGTCGCGATCGGGTTCCCGCGTCCGGTCCTTCTGGCACGGCCTGCTGCCCTGCTCGCTGGTCGTGGCCGTGGTCGCCGGGCTGGTCGGCCTGGAAGACTTCGGGACCGCCGCATTGCTGGCCGCCGTGGGCGGACTGATGATGCTGGTCGGCGGCTGCCGCGTCCACCACCTCGTGCTTGTGTCCATTCCGGGGCTGGTCGCCATGGTGCAGTTGGTCGTGTCTCAGCCGTACCGGCTGGCCCGCGTCCTGGCGTTTCGGAACATCTGGGAAGATCCGTACGGAAGCGGCTATCACCCCATCCAGTCGCTCATCACCATCGCGTCGGGGGGCTGGACCGGCCGCGGTCTGGGCGGCGGAGTCCAGAAGTATGGCTATCTGCCGGAGGCTCGCACGGACTTCATCTTCAGCGTCATCAGTGAGGAAGCCGGAGTGCTGGGCGCTGCAGCGATCATCCTGCTGTTTGCAGCCTTCCTGTATCTGGGGTTCCGAGCGATGTGGCATGCCCCCAACGCGTTTCAGCGGATGATCGCCCTGGGCGTCACGCTGGTGGTCAGTCTCCAGGCCGCCATGAACATCGCCGTGGTCACCGTGTGCGTCCCGACGAAGGGAATCGCCCTGCCGCTGGTTTCGGCAGGCGGGTCCGGCGTGATCTTCCTGGGCGCGGCAATCGGCCTGCTGGCCGCCGTGGCGGCGTCCGGGCGACCCGGCGATCTTCCCGCAGAGAGAGAGGCACGGGAGGCCGTCTGGCCGGCCTCGGCGTCCTGAGGAACTCCCGAACAATCTCCGCGCCCGTCGAGACTGTACGATCCATGAATGAAACACCCCTGTTCGTTTTTGCCGGAGGCGGGACCGGCGGCCATCTGTATCCGCCGTTGGCCGTCGCATCTGCGATCCGAGAACGACTGCCCGAAAGCCGCATCGCCTTCCACTGCACACACCGACCCATTGACCGGCGGATTCTCGAACCGACCGGTTTTGAAGTGGTACCGCAAGGCGTGCAGGCCCTGCGGATTGGGAAGCCCTGGACCTACCCGTCCTTCGTGGCGGCATGGATCACAGCCCGACGGGACTGTCGCCGGGCCTTCCAGGAAGACCGCCCGGCCGTGGTGGTCGGCACAGGCGGGTTCGCCAGCGGTCCACCCGTGGTGGAGGCCCGCCAGGCGGGCATCCCAACGGCGTTGCTCAATCCCGACGTAATTCCCGGACGTGCCAACCGGTACCTCGCCGCACGAACGGACGCCGTGTTCGTTCAGTGGGACGAATCCCTTCCGCGGTTTCGGGGGCACAATCGTGTTTGTGTCACCGGTTGTCCGGTCCGGGAGGGCTTTCGCCAGGCGGATCGGGGGGCCGGGAGGGCAGTTTTCGGACTGAAACCCGAGCGGAAGACGCTGCTCGTGACGGGCGCGTCGCTGGGCGCCCGAACCATCAACGAGGCCGTGGTTGCCCTGCGCGACGAACTGGCGATGCAGGAGGGCTGGCAGATCCTGCATATCACCGGAACGCAGGACTACGAAGGCGTGGTCGCCGCCTATTCCGGGCATTCGCTTGTGGCGAAAGTGGTGGCGTTTACGGATCGGATGCCGGAGGCGTTGGCCGCCGCCGATCTCGTGGTGGCGCGGGCAGGCGCGTCGAGCCTGGCAGAAATCACAGCCCTCGGTCGACCGGCGGTGCTCATGCCGTATCCGCACCATCGGGATCGCCACCAGGAGGCAAACGCGCGCGTCCTGACCGAGCGAGGCGCAGCCCGGCTGGTGCGGGATCAGGCAAACGCCCGAGAAAACGCTGCCTCATTGGGTCGAGAACTGCTACAATTAATGAGGGACGCTTCTGCGTTGGTCCGCATGGCCGAGGCGGCGCGGCGTCTCGGTCGACCGGACGCAGCCCACGTGGTTGCCGAGGCGGTCTTGGGACTGGCGCAGGAATCAGGCGCGGTCAGTGCATCGCGTGGTTAAGGAATTGGATTGGGCGACCCGATACAGAGAACAGCAGGTTCTGCGCTCGGGCCGTCCGTGTGTCCTCTGTCCCAGCGCGCCCGTGCAGGACGATAACCGGGGTTTCTCGTCGTTCGAGGTTTATTGGAATGCGCACGGAAGGCGTCAGCCCACAATCGGTCCTTACCCCTCGTGACCCGTTCTGCAGACGGCGCGTTCACTTCATTGGTCTCGGGGGCTGCGGCATGCAGGGAGCGGCGATTCTGCTGCACCGGCTTGGCGCGAAGGTCAGCGGGTCTGACATGAACACGCCGGAGGACGTGCGCCTCCTGGCGGCGGCGGGCGTCACCGTGCAGGCCGGACACGCAGCCCGAAACATCACACCGGACATCGAGCTTGTGATTTTCAGTGCGGCCGTTCCCGCGAACAATCCCGAGTTGATCCGCGCCCGAGAGCTGTCCATCGCCACGATTTCGTACGCCCGTCTGCTGGGCGAATTGATGGCGACGCGAACGGGTGTGGCCCTTGCCGGCACGCACGGCAAGAGCACCACCACCGGCATGACCGCGCACATCTTCCGCCAGGCGGGGCTGGATCCGTCCTTTATCGTGGGGGCGGATTCGCACCAACTGGGCGGTCGGTCGGGGCTGGGATCCGGCCCACACCTGATCGTAGAGGCCTGTGAGTACCGGCGGTCGTTCCTGCACTTCTGCCCGAACCTGGCGGCCGTGCTGAACATCGAGGCCGATCACCTGGATTACTACCGGGACATCGACGACCTGATCGAGGCCTTCAACGCGTTCTGCACCAACGTGCCCCCGGACGGGCTGGTCGTCATCCCCCATGCCGATGAAGCCGCCCGCCGGGCCACACAGGACATCGAGGCGCCGGTCGAGACGTTCGGCCTGGGGGACGGGGCCACGTGGCGGGCGTGCCACCTGACTTCCAGCGAAGGCCGGTACGAGTTTGACGTGCTCCACCGGGAACACTGGGTGATGCATGCGAAGCTGTCCCTGGCCGGACTGCACAACGTCACGAACGCCCTGGCGGCGATAGCCCTGGCCGTGCGAAGCGGCGCGGACACGCAGGCGATTGCCGCCGCGCTGGAAACGTACGAAGGCGTGCTGCGGCGGATGACCCTGCGCGGGCAGGGCCGCGGGGTAACCGTGGTGGATGACTATGCCCACCACCCGACCGAAATCCGCGCGACGATCCGGGCCGTCCGCGATCGGTACAATCCGAAGCGGACCTGGGTGGTCTTTCAGCCGCATCAGTACTCGCGGACGCGGATACTCATCGACACCTTCGCCGAATCGTTCTGCGACGCGGACATCATCCTGGTGCCGGACATTTACGCGGCCCGGGATTCCGAGCAGGACCGGGCGGCCGTGAACTCGGCCGACCTGGTGGCGAAGATCCACTCGCACGGAAAGGAGGCCCGGCACATCCCGGGCCTGGAACAGGTTACGGACCATCTGGAAAGCCACGTCAGCCCGGGCGACCTGGTGCTGACCATGGGCGCCGGTGACGTATGGAAAGTGGCGGATGGACTGGTTGAACGCATCGGACGGGCGCATTGAGACCAACGTGCCGCTGGCCGACCTGACCTGGTTCGGGCTGGGCGGCGCGGCCGCATGTGTGGTCTACCCGCGCGACGAAGCTCATCTGAGCGACTTGGTCCGGCGCGCATCAGGGCGGAACATCCCCCTGCGCGTTCTCGGGGGTGGTGCAAACCTGCTGGTGTGCGACGCCGGCGTGGACGGAATCGTGGTTCGATTGACGGAACCCTCGTTCACGGCCGTTGAGTTTGACGGGACGGTTGCGGCCGCCGGCGCCGGGGCCGAACTGATGCGGTTCGTAAAGGACTGCGTGGGGCGGGGTCTGGCCGGGCTCGAGGGCCTGGCGGGCATCCCGGGAACGGTGGGCGGCGCTATCCGCATGAATGCCGGCGGCCGGTACGGCGAGATCAAATCCAGCGTGGTTGAGGCTCGTGTCGTGCTGCCGTCCGGACGGGTGGAGACCTGGTCGCACGACCGGCTCGGTTTCGGCTATCGCCACAGCGGTCTGGGAGGGGCCATCGTGGTCTCGGCCCGGTTCCAATTGACGCCGGACGATCCGGACGTATTGCGGGCCCGTTTCCAGGAGTACTGGCAGGCAAAGAAGGAATCGCAGCCGCTGGCGGCCCACAGCGCCGGCTGCATCTTCCGAAACCCGCCCGGTGAGATGGCCGGTCGCCTGATTGACCGGGCGGGCCTGAAGGGCCTGGCGATCGGTCGGGCCCGCGTGTCGGAACGGCACGCCAATTTCATTGTCGCCGAGGAAGGAGCCACGGCGACGGACGTATTGCGGCTCGTGGAGGAGATTCGCTGCACGGTCCGCGAGAAGTTCGGCATCCAGCTCGAAACGGAGATCGAGATCTGGGAGCCGGACCGGCAAACCTGCCCCGCCTGACAAGGGAGTGTCGAAGAGATGAAAACCTCCGTGCAAGTGGAAACAAGACCTCCGGCTGCGGCGCCCGCGGGCGGCGTGACCACCCTGAACATCACCGTGTTGTCCGGCGGCCCCAGCGACGAGCGGGAAGTGAGCCTGGCCAGCGGGCAGGCCGTTTCCGAAGCGCTGCGGGCGCGGGGGCATCGCGTCACCCAGCACGACATCGGCCCGGACGACTTGTCGGCCCTGGACATACCGGCCGACCTGGTCTTCATCGCCCTGCACGGAACATTCGGCGAGGACGGCGCCATCCAGCGAATCCTCGAGGAACGCGGGATCGTGTTCTGCGGATCCGGTTCCACCGCCTCCGCCCTGGCCATGAACAAGGTGGCCACCAAGCTCCGCCTGCTGGAGCATGATCTGCCGACGCCGACGTTCGACGTGGCCACTCCGGCCCGCATTCACCAGGTCGTCTCGCGCTGGCGCACGCCGGCCGTAGTCAAGCCCGTCAGCTCCGGCAGCAGCGTGGACACGCACATCGTCCGCCACGCGGGTGGACTGCGCCAGGCGGTGGAGCAGGTCGTGGGCAAGCACGGCGAAGCGCTGATCGAGGAGTTCGTGGAGGGCCCGGAACTGACGGTCGGGGTGCTGGGCAGCACCGCCCTTCCGGTGTGCCAGATTCGCACCAAGCGCGAGTTCTACGACTACCAGGCCAAGTACATCGACGATGACACGGAGTACCTGTTCGACATTGACCTGCCGGCCCGCCTGCTGGAGAATGTCCAGGCCCTGAGCCTCGACGCCGCGAACGCGCTCGGTTGCCGTGATCTGGCTCGCGTCGACTGGATGGTGGATCAGGTCACGCACCAACCGACCATTCTGGAGATCAACACGATCCCTGGCTTCACGAATCACTCCCTGGTGCCCAAAGCGGCGGCTCGGATCGGCTTGTCCTTCGACGACCTCTGCCAACAGATTGTCGATCTGACCCTGCGACGGGCGAGTTCAGGGTAACGGTCTGACCCATGTCGAGGCGGAAGAGAAGAAAACCCGGACCCAAACGGCAGTGGCAAACTCCGGCGTGGCTGCGCGTATCTGAAGAAGCACGTCGTCGCGCCGTGCTGTGGACCACCGTGGGCGTGACGGGGCTGGCCGTCGTGATCGGCGGTGGGCTGGGGCTGTACCGCCTCGAACAGTACGCGCTGGGCCACGCCCGATTCCAGCAACCCCCGCTGATCCAGATCGTCGGGGCCGCTCCCTATGTCGAGGAAGACATCCTCACCGACCTGCAGGCCGTCTCCCAAGCCTCCTGGAGCGAGAGCAACCTTTGCCGCACCATCAGCCGGATCGTGGAAGCCAACCCGTGGGTCCGGCAGGTGGACAGCGTGCAGAAGTTCGCAGATGGACGGGTCGTCGTCCACTGCGAGTATCGTCGGCCCACCGTGCTGGTTCAGTACAACGGGCTGTTCTATCTGGTTTCGCACGACCAGGTCCGCCTGCCCGGAACCTACGCGTACGACGCCGGCCTCATGCTGATTCAGGGGGTGGCTTCGGCACCGCCACCGGCCGGTCAGAAATGGAACGCCCCGGACCTGGCCGCGGGAATGGCCGTCGCCCGACGACTTGCCTCCGAATCGTTCGCAGGACAGATCACGGGGGTGCAGGTCGACAACTACGGGGGGCGGGTGGACCGCGAGGAGGCCCACATTCGCCTCGCCACCGACCGCGCCGGGCACACGATCATCTGGGGATCGGCGCCCGGCGAAGAGCTGGAAGAGAACACGATCGTACAGAAAATCGCGATTCTTCGCGAGAACTTCCGCAAATTCGGGCGGGTGGATGCGGATTGCCACATGATCGACATTTCCACACATCCGCATCAGTTCACCACGCCTGCCTGAGCGGGGGTATAATACGAACGAGGGGCCGGACGCCCCGATCTCAGGGCAGGGGCCCGGGCTTGAGCCCCCCCTGAACGGCCACGGATGGGTATTCGCGGCCCACCGGACGCGCGGGGCCGAAATAACGCCCGGCACCGCTCGAATCCCTGGTGGGAGACACTGCCATGATCGAGCAGATCCTTGCTCTCGTTACGCCGGCCTTCCAGTTCATCCGCCAGCACGTGCCGACGGGCACGCTCCCCGGCAGCGACCTGGTCATAGCATCCCTGCTCGTGCTCGGCGTTCTGGTCAGCACACTCGGGGCGAAGCTGGCCCGACCCGTCATCACGCTGGCCCTCACCGGGGTGGGGGCCTGGCTGGCGGCCCGATACGGCGGCCTGTTGAACGTGCCCCTGACGGCCACCATCGTGATTTGCGCCGTGGTCTGCGGCACCATCGGGCTGCTGCTCTTCCGGCTGTGGGTGGGGCTTGCCGCCGCGGGTCTGGCCGCGGGGATCGCGATTAGCATCTTCGGGGCCGGCCATGTTCTGCCACACTTGAAGACCTTCCCAACCGCCGCACCGCAGACCGTGGGCGAATATGTAATACCGGACGTTCCCGCCGAACCGCGTCCACCGCTGGAGGCCCTGCGAGAGGCTGCCGGGGATTTCCGGGCACACCTGGTCGCGCAGGATGCCGATGTGGAAAAGTACCTGCTGCTGACGGCGGCAGGGGCCGGCGCGTTCGGCCTGCTGATCGGGCTGCTGGCGGCCCGGTTCACGCTGGTGCTCGCCACGGCCCTGGTGGGAACGGCATTGGTTACGACGGCCCTGGGCCTGGCCGCCCAGAGTTACTGGCCCCAGGCCATGGAAAGCATGCCCGAGCATGGCCGAGAAGTTGACCTGGCCGTCATGGGCTTCTTCGTCGCGTCGCTGGTCCTGCAGGGGTTGCTGACGCGCCGTCCCGCCAAGGCCGAGCCCGCCCCCGCCGTTGAGTAGCGGCGTCCTTGTGTACAGACAACGCCTCGCCGACCGGGAGCATCGCGGTGATCACGTCCATTGAGCAGTGGGTGGCCTTCCTTCAACGATCGGACACGCTTCTGGGTGTCCCGCTGTGTGCCGTCGGGCTCATGATGGCCATCGCGGGGTGGCGCCTGTGGAAAGCGGCCGTGGTGGCCACGTTCGGCATCATCGGAGGGGTGGTCGGGGTCCTGGTGGCGGGCACGCACGGCGACTCGCTGCTGTACTGCATCGTGGGCGCCGTTCTGCTGGGCGCGGCCTCGCTGCCGCCCGCGAACTACTCCATTGCCGTGCTGGGGGGATTGATCAGCGCAGCCATCGCCCACACGACGCTGACCGCCGCGCACATGGCCCCCTGGCCGACCTGGATCGCCGTGGGCCTGGTCTTCGTGGCCTGCACCGCCTTGTCGTTCATCTACCTTCGACCCGTCATTGCCATCATCACCGCGTTTGAGGGAGCGGTCCTGCTCATCTCCGGGGCGATCGTGTTCGTCGCGGACATGCCGTCGTTGTGGGGTTTCTTCCGGTCGATCTCGGTGAGCTACGGGTTCTTCCTGCCGTTCCTGCTGATCGTTCCGACGGTCGCCGGCTCGCTGCTGCAGATGGCCGACGCGCGCCAGCGCGACTCGGGTATGGTTTCCCGATAGAGGTGCGGACGGGTCGGGTCGCACGGAACACGGCAACGCCGGGGGGGCGCGAGTCACCAGGCGCGGTGACGGCCGGCGCGGCTGGGCGCGGGAATCGCCCGCGTGACGAACTGGACGCCCACCCGGTGCGTCTGGTCTCGCAGGCAGACGCAGTTCCGCACCACGCCGTAGAGCTTCCGACGGCTGGCGGCGCTCGTCACGTCGACCACCACCCGTACGCCCACCGCCACAGGTTCATCGTGCAGGAAGCTCAGCCCGCCCTGTGACACGTCCAGCGCGTCGGCCGGAACCTCCCGCGGCTTTGCGGACCAGCCCCGTCCCTCCAGAATCCTCACCTGGATGCGGACGTCGAACGGATATCGTCGGTGGGCGCGTCGGTTGCCGGAGCCCGCCGCGACGTCCGGCGGCGGCGTGGCCGTACACGGAGAGGATGCGGCACTGCCCTCCGGGCGTTTCGCCGTGGCTTCCCCCTGGTGCGTCCCGCGCGCCTGGATATCCGCTGCCGGGTCCGGCGGCAGCGGGACGTCGCACGGCGCAGCACACGACGTGACTGCCGATTGGCCCCGCGTTACGGTCCGCGCCGATTGTCCCTTCCGAACCGCTGTCGTGCCCATATCGGACCCTTTCATCCGGCTGCAGGACCTCCGACCGATGTCCGCCCTTTGCAGCGTACGATGTGCCGCGGACGACGGCCAGCCGTACCGGGCGTCGGAGCCAAAATCCCCAGTGCGTCCGAGAACCCGCGGCCCCGGACGGTCCCGAGCGTTCGGACTCCCGGCGTCAGCAGCCACCGCGAAGGAAGGTGCCCACGGTACGAAACAGGATGACAACATCCAGTTCGAGAGACATGTGCTTGAGGTAATACAGGTCATACTGCAGCTTGCGGCGCGAGTCCTCCAGAGAAGCCCCGTACCGATAGCTGATCTGCGCCCACCCGGTCAGGCCCGGCTTGACCACATGCCGCAGGTCGTAGTAGGGCAGCGTCTTGGTCAGTTCCAGCACGATGGCCGGCCGCTCCGGGCGCGGCCCGACCACGGCCATGTCGCCGACGAGGATGTTGTAGAGCTGGGGCAGCTCATCGAGACGGGATCGTCGCAGCCAGCGGCCCAGCCGCGTGCAGCGCGGGTCGTTCCGTGACGCCCAGACTGACTCGCCGTTTTCCGCGTTCACGATCATCGTGCGGAACTTGTAGAGCCGGAACACGCGGCCGTTCTGGCCCACGCGATTCTGGGAGTAGAACACCGGTCCGCCGTCGTCCAGCTTGATGCACAGTGCAATCAACGGCCACAGCGGCAGCGACACAATCATGCCCACGCCGGCGATCACGACGTCGGCCAGCCGTTTCAGGGTCGCCCGCTCCTGGCAGTGCGATTGGAAGTCGGCGAACAGGAACCAGTTCGGCGTGATGCAGTCCACCAGCACGCGGCCGGCCGCCCGCTCGTAATACACTTCCTCGTTCGTCACCCGACAGCCCATGCGCAGGCACGGCAGGACCCAGCTCATCAGGTCCGGCCGGCGGGCGGCCCTCGAACTGATCACGATGTCGTCCACGTGGCGGCAGCGGCACAGCAACGGGAGGTCCCCGGGCGTCCCGTCGATCCGGTCCTCATCGGGTACGTGCGAAGCCCCTTCGGCCAGGGCATCCACGTACCCGACCAGGCGATAATCAGAAAGCGCATCCTCGCGAAACGAGGCGCGGATCGACTCGAACAGGTCGCGGTTGCCCACGACGAGAAGGCCCCGCTTGATCCTGTGAACGGCCCAGCAGGCCATCACGCGGACGGCCAGACCCAGCACCAGGTACGTGCCCACCGCACAGCCCGCCACCCGACGGCTCAGCGAGGTGTACATGAGCACGTAAATGCACGCATACGTCAGTGTGCAGGCCAATCCGGCCGTCAGCAACATACGGGCGAGAATCCGCGACCGGCCCAGCAGCGTCTCCCGCTCATACAGGCCGAACACCAGGCCGGCGATCGTCATCGCGGCAACGAACACACCCGTGGCCGGCCAGTAGAGAATGTGCAGTTCCTCCAGCAGGACCTGCTCCACGAACCACGCGTACCCAAGGTGGATGCCCAGCGCCAGGATCAGGGAGTCCGCAAGGATCCAGGCGCTCCGTGGCAGGCTCACCAGAAGCCGACCCACGACCCGCACCACCCCGTCCGCCACGCCCTCGCGAGACGGCGCCCCGGACCGCGTGCTTGCCGCGTCCGGTCGCTCGGCGGAGGGTGTGTACGGGCCCGCTTCCGGACCCCAGACGGCCTGTGTGGGCATAGGGGACTCCCGATACTCCCCCTTGAGATCGGACGGTGCCGAAGCCGACCTGAGTTATGGGGCATCCCGCGCGTGGAATCACTTCGCCCGATCGGTCCGCCTGCCGTTCCGGCCCCCCGCCGCCCGGCAATTCCTGCCGGCGGGGATCGGCCCGAAAACATCGCAACCGGCGCCCGTTTTTTGCCGCAGGTCGCGGTGGAATCCCCCGATATCACGTGGGTATCGTGCCCGGGCGGTTTCGTCCCGCGCCGTCGCGGCTGCGTCGCGACCACACACGGAGCCTCGCGGCCTGAGACAGAGTTTATGATTAGTCGCTGCGTCATTCTGGCCGGTCTGAGCCTGGCGCTGCTGGGTTGCCAGAAGCGCGCGGAGCCGCCGTTCATGCCGACCGCGCCCGTCGTGCCCTGGCGCGACCTGAGCAGCCGGCAGGCGGAGTTCCCGGAAGACTCGTTCACGCTTCTGGTGGATGAACCGACGGAAGGACTTTTCCCCACGTCATTGGCCGTCGCCCGGCTGGCCGGTGTGCGGACAACGGATGCGGCCCCTCGGCTTGCGTCGAACCACGGCCTGGTTCTGTCCACCACCCCCGCGCACGAGCTGCTCAAATGGAACGCCGCGTTCGATGACATTCGCCTCATCAGTGAGGTATTCCCACTCTCCCGGATGTCCCTCAACGGGCGGCCGGCGTGCGTTTCCACCCTGATGGAATCGGCCGCGGCGATGACGGGCCGCATCTGCCTGGTCTACTCCATCAACGACCTGGCCCCGACGGAGTCGGAGATCAAGGGTGTGGTGTACCGGGTGAGCACCCGGCAGCCCGTGGCCGCCGTTCACGCCCGCGGCGTGTACTTCCCGCCCTCGGACCAGGAAGTCGACAACGACCCGAGGAGTGATCTCGAGAAGCTCCTGGAGCCCTGCTCGGCCCGAATGGTGGCCGAGGCGCGGTTCCTTTCCCTGACCCGCGCTTGCCTTCTTGCCCTCCGTGACAACGACCGCCCCGCGAAGCCCGAGATCGAAGAGGGCTGGGTGCCCCAGGGCCCGCTGGCCCCGCCGATCTGGCCGCCCCTGTACAACTACTGGTGGTTCACCCCACCCACCCCCTACAGCCGCCCGCCCGGTTCGTCGCAGTAGCTGATTTGACCAGCAGGCGATTCTGCGGCGTTCCCCTCGTACGAGCGTGTCTCGACTCAGACCCTTGCCGAGCACTCCTGGGCCGATTCCGTGCCCCGAAGCCCCCCGGCCGACGAGCTTACCTGGCAGACTGCCTGCTCGGGCGCATTCGGGTCTCTTCGCATCCGAGGTGGAAACGCAGTAACATTGCCTTGCGCCTGGGCGTCCCGGTGGCGTTTGGGCACCGCGCAGAGGGCCTCTCCGACGCCGTGATGCAATGATAGGGAGGTTCGCGTTATGCGGGGTTGGATTCGACAGGGAATCATCCGTTGCACCACGCTGGGCGTCCGCCGAGCGGCAGGGCAGTTGCTCCGCGAGCTCCGTCTTCAGCGCGTGAGCCGATTGGGTCGCAGAAGAGCCAAGCGTTACGCGCTTGCCAGGGATCTGAGGTTGCACATCGGCTGCGGGACAAATCGGAAACCCGGATGGGTGAATATCGACCTGTTGGAACCGTGTGAACTGCAACTCGATCTGCGAGAAGACATGCCCTTCAAAGATGAAGTGGCGGCGATGGTATACGCCGAGCATTTCCTGGAGCACCTTCTTCACCCCATCGACTCCATGCACTTCCTGAGAGAATGCCTTCGCGTTCTCAAACCCGGGGGTGTGATCCGAATCGTGGTGCCCGACTCGGAGTGGCCGTTGCGCGCTTACGTCAGCAACGACGATGAGTATTTTCGGATGGCCAGAGAGAAGTGGCACGTCAGAAGTGACTGCCGCACGCGATTGGACCACGTCAATCTGCACTTCCGTGAAGGGGGTCACCACTTGTATGCCTATGACTATGAAACCCTGGCGGACGTGCTGAGCACCGCCGGCTTTACCGATATCGGAAAAGACGAGTACGACCCGGGGCTGGACACAGCCGAAAGGCGCGTCGGCTCCCTGTACGTTGTCGCACGAAGGCCGGACTGTACACCGTAGAGCCGGTCAGCAATGCATCCTTCGCTTTCCCGACCAGTCGCAGTGTACGCGATGGGTGCGGTGACCCGCTACGCGGGTGCTGACGCTTGGGGCCGCAGTGTCGTCGTCTGCAAATGGCCGGTGAGTGCCCCCGCCGCTTCGGAAATGACGTAGCGGTGCTTGCCGGATGGGAGCGGTTCGACGGTGTCGACCAGCCGGATGCGCACGGGGATGGCCTCGCCAAGCCGGCGTTGCACGCCCCGCCGGATGCGAACGCGGTGCTCCTCACAAAAAACCGGGCCGGGAACCACCAGCACGTCCACACTGCGGTCGCGTCGCTGATGGATGCGGAACTCGCGAACGGCGTCGATCTCCCGCAGCACGTAAATGAGCGACAAGGCGTGGGCCAGCGTCCCATCCGCCGCCACCAGGTGGTCCGTCCGCCGGCCGGCCACAACGTCCATCCGGGGCAGCCCCCGCCCGCACCGGCAGACGCCCGGCAGCAACCGGCCCACGTCGCCCGTGCGATAGCGGATGAAGGGCATCGCGTAATTGTCCAGGTGTGTCACCACGACCTCGCCGGATTCGCCGATCGGCAATGAGCAGCCCGCCTCGTCCACGATCTCCAGCACAACGCTCTCCGCCGTCACGTGCATTGAGCCATGCGGGCATTCGTGGGCCAGAAACCCCCCTTCCCGACTGCCGTACCCGTTCGCCACGGGAACGCCGAAAAACGCCTCGATCCCCTGCCGCTGCCCGTCGTCGCACACCTCGCCGGTCACGAACACCACCTTCAGCGACGGCACGCAAACGCGAACGCCCTCCCGCTCGCCAAACTCGCACAACAAGGCCAGGCTGCTCGGATACCCGAACAGGCTGACCGGCCGATACGTCTCGATCTGCCGGAGGTAGTCTCGCATCCGCTCCGGCGACATGCAGAAGGCGCTGAGCAGCTTCTCGTTGGTCAGGCCGTCACGCAGATTGCGCAGCCGATCCTGCCGGCTCAGTTCCGCCGGGGAGCCCCACAGGTAAATCTCCCGGCTGCCCGGCCCTGCCCCGAACCAAGCGTGCGAGCGCATCCGAGCCGCCTTGTCGTAGGCGATCCGCCGGCGGTCGAAGAAGAAGATCAACGGCTCGCCCGTGGACCCGCCGGTGTTGAACGGGATGGGGCCGCCGGGGACGCGCGCGTTGGTCAGGTCCGCGCGGAAGGACTTCAGCGTGCTCTTGTCGATCAGCGGCAGGCGGCCCAGCACGTCAAACGGGTCTCCCCGATCGGGCGTCAGGCCGCGTTCCGCAAACCGCCGGCGATAGAACGAACACTCGCGCACGGCCGCCACCAGCAATTCCCGAAGCTTGGCCCGCTGGAGCGTGCGCAGGGCGTCCGGCGTAAGCCATTGCGTGGCCGTCAGTTCCCGAAAGCACGCAAACGTGCTCCGGCCCAAAAGCCGCTCGTGCAGCGGGATCATCAGATGACGTACCAGCCAAGGATGCATAGTCCTGCTGGTATTTTCGGACGATGCCGGGCCCGAGTTTACTTCAGCCCGCGGACGCCGCTGTGCGGTGCAGAATCGTAAGACGTTGTGGGTTTGGAAGTTGCCGCTTCCCAGGTTCCCCGACAATCTGCTAGTTTGTTGGGCTTGCTCCGCGGGCGGGCGCTGCGGGCGCCGTACCCGCCGGCGCGGCACTCGGCAGGTCGGGATACGGGATCGCCCTCCGGGGCACCGCGTGAGCACCGAGCACCCTCTGAGAGAAGGAATAGACCGATGCAAACAGTCAACCGGACGGGAATGGGGCTGGTCGCGATCCTCGCCTTCGGCACGTTGGCCGGTGCGACGGAGATCCGGCATCTGATGCGCTACGCCGACGTGCATGGCGACACCATCGTGTTCACCTATGAGGGCGATCTGTGGCTCGCCTCGACCGAAGGCGGCGAGGCCCGGCGCATCACCCGGCATCCCGGCAATGAGTACGGGGCCAAGTTCTCGCCGGACGGCACCCAACTCGCCTTCACCGCCCAGTACGACGGCGGCACGGACGTCTACGTCATGGACGCCCGAGGCGGCGAACCGAAACGCCTGACCTTCCACCCCGCGCGGGACGTGGTGGCCGACTGGTTCCCGGACGACAAACACGTGCTGGTCCGGTCGCCCCGGGAGTATTCGCCCCGCACGGAGCGGCTCTACAAGGTCCCCGTTGACGGCGGCATGCCCGAAAAGCTCCCGCTCGACCGGGGCGGACTGGCCTCTCTGTCCGCCGACGGCGAACAGATCGCCTACAACCGCATTCCCCGTGAACTGAGAACGTGGAAGCGTCACAAGGGCGGCACCGCCCAGGACATCTGGGTCGGCCGTCTGAAGGATCGCGATTACCGGCGGGTCACCGACTGGCCGGGCACCGACAGCTTCCCAATGTGGCACGGCTCGTCCATCTGCTTCCTGTCCGATCGGCTGTACGGCACGCTGAACCTGTACCGCCTGGACCCGGCCATTCTGAAAGTCACGCCGCTCACCGCGTACCGCGATTATGACGTGAAGTTCCCCTCCATCGGCGGCGACCAGATCGTGTATCAGTACGGCGAGTCGCTCCACCTGCTCGATCTCAAGACCGGCCGGTCCCGGCCGGTGCCGATCACCATTCACAGCGACCGAATCCACATGCGCGCGGAGCCGGTGTCCGTCGCGCCGAGCACCGGCTCGTTCGGCCTGTCGCCGAGCGGTAAGCGGCTGCTGCTGGAGGCCCGCGGGGAAATCCTGAACCTGCCCGTGGAAGACGGCCTGCCCGTCAACGTGACGCAGGCATCCGGGTCACGCGAGAAGAACGCCGCCTGGTCGCCGGACGGCAAGTGGATCGTCTTCCTTTCCGACCGCACCGGTGATGAGGAGTTCTACCTGGCCGACGCGAAGGGCGAACAGCCGCTGCGGCAGCTCACGACCGGCAGCACGGGGTTCCGGATGCAGCCGGTGTGGTCGCCCGACAGCCGGTGGATTCTGTTCAGCGACAAGTTCATGCGGCTGAACCTGCTGGGCGTCGAGACGGGCGACCTGTCCGTTATCGACCAGGGTCTGTACGACGACGGCTGGGAGCGATGGGGCATCCAGGACTACGTCTGGTCGCCCGACAGCCGTTGGGTGGCCTATACGAAGCTGGAGGAATCCGGCTACGAAAGCATCTTCCTGTATGCTTTGGAGACGAAGCAGACGCATCGCGTCACGGATGACCTGACACAGGACTGGTGCCCCTCGTTCGACCCGAAGGGACGCTATCTGTACTTCCTCTCGAACCGAACCTTCAGGCCGCTGATGGGAGCGGTGGACCAGAACCACATCTACCTGGACATGGCCCGTCCGTATGCCGTGCTGCTGAAGGCCGGCGAACCGTCGCCGTTCGACGTCAAGGAGGATGAGGAGAAGGGCGCGGAGACGCAGCCGACCACGACCGCCGCAGACAAGCCGGAAGACGAATCCGGCGAGAAGGCCGAGGCGGGCCGGGACGAAAAGGGCACGACCGTCATCGACCTGGACGGCATCGGCCGCCGCGTGGTGGCCGTCGAGGACGTCGAAGCCGGCAACTACTTCCGGCTCGAAGCCACCGACGGCGGATTCCTCTACCTCAGCAAGACGGAGCCGGAGTTCCTCAAGTACCAGAGCGTCACCGACCAGACCGGCGGCAAGCTCGATCTGCACCACTACAAGCTCGAAGACAAGGAGAGCAGCAAGGTCCTCTCGGGCATCGCCAACTACCACCTGTCGGCGGATGGCAAAAAGCTGGTGTACCGGGCGGGCCGCCGCTACGGCGTGATCGACGCCGGCAAAAAAGCCGAGGTGGGCGACGGGGAAGTGGAGTTGAAGGACATCCGCATCGAGGTGGACCGACTGGCCGAATTCCACCAGATGTTCGACGAAGCCTGGCGCATCCAGCGAGACTGGTTCTACGACGCCAACCTGCACGGAGAGGACTGGAAGGCCGTCGGGGCCAAGTACCGCCGGTTCGTCCCCGCGTGCGGCAATCGCCAGGACCTGAACTACCTCATCGGCGAGAAGATCGCCGAGCTCAACGCCGGGCACACGTACGTCTACGGCGGCGACGTCCAGGAGAAGGCGGAAAGCGTCCCCACCGGCCTGCTCGGCGCCGAGTTCGAGACCGTGCCGGATGCCGATTTCTACCGCATTCGCCACATCATCCCCGGCACGCCGGGCAGCGAATCCGAACGGTCCCCGCTGGACGTGCCCGGCTGCCCCGTCCGCCCTGGCCACTACCTCATCGCGATCGACGGGCGGGAAGTCCGCGTCGGCGACAACGTGTATCGCCACCTCCAGAACAAGTCCGACGCGTGGATCCGCCTGACGTACAACGACCGGCCGTCACCGGACGGGGCCTCGACCTGCCGCGTAAGGACGATCGGCAGCGAGAATCGCATCCGCTATCGCGAATGGGTGGAAAACAACCGGGCCTTCGTGGAAAAGCAGACGGACGGACGGGTGGGCTACCTGCACGTGCCCGACATGGGCCAGGAGGGCCTGATCGAATTCGCAAAGGCGTTCTATCCGCAGCATTTCAAAAAGGCCCTGATCATCGACGACCGGTACAACGGCGGCGGCTTCGTGGCCGACATGATCATTGACCGGCTGGAACGCCGGG
>Ga0334890_1001363_pt1 | contig 32986 bp, 23 predicted proteins | sample GraSluR1_MG_3_FD_207220 | JGI IMG/M metagenome (GOLD analysis project Ga0334890, IMG submission 207220) | Sludge microbial communities from methane-producing bioreactor in Wageningen University, Netherlands - Granular Sludge_31_08-R1 | ecosystem: Engineered > Bioreactor > Anaerobic >... | reverse complement strand
TAGTCAATGCAATATGCTGTAAACTAGTCAATAGGGTTTTCGCTGTAGTACAAAGAGGGACCCCTTTTGTACAGACCTATGCAAATCTTGTCAATTAGTGCTTGACTTTATCTTAGAATTCGCAAAGAATAACGCAAAGCCCGCGAAGGGGCTTTCCCTTCTCCTAAATAATTCGCACTCGAACTCGGACTCGTGCTTGTTAGCCGCAAGGATCGCAATGAAAACGCTATGGGCGCGAAGAGTTTTCTCTCTGCCTACCGGCAGACAGGCTTCTCCTGACAAACCTCTGCTTGTTGTATTTTTTGTTGGTCCTTGGTCCCTGGTCTTTGGTCCTTGAAATTGACCACTGAACATTGAGCCTTGAAAATCGAGCCTTGTCCCTCCACATCCATTATCTTTGCATTTATGGATAAAGCCGCCGTCATACCCCACCTGAACGACAGCAGCCGGGCCGCCATTGATATGATGGCTGCCAAAGCGGTAAAAAGTCTGGCTTTGAGGCAGGTCCTGATGGATATCGCCCTGGAGGAAATCCCGCAAGTATCCTCCCGCGCCTCCCGCGTGATTGCCGCTTCCCTGGAATTGAACCCCGCCCTTCTCCCGGATTATGCCCCACGAATGCTCCCGGCCATCCTCAGCCTGACAGACATCGCCGTCAGGCGGAGCTTCCTGAAAGTATATACCCTTGCCCCCCTCCCCGATGGAGAGGAAGAAGGCTTTTTACTGGACGCTGCCTTCCGCTACCTCAGCGACCCGGAGGCCAGTATCGCAGTGCAGATGTACAGTATGGAGATACTTTGGCGCTTTTCGGAGCGGTATCCGGAGATAAAAAATGAATTAAGGCTTACCCTCGAAGAACTCAGCCGCCGCGATTCCGGAGCCCTGTGTGCCCGCGGAAGACAAATCCTGGCACAGCTTCATCGCCGGCAAATGAAACCTGCAACCTTATCCAGGTCAAGCATAAAAAACATTTAAAAAGGGAATGGCACATTCACACACACATAGTGAGCTGGGGAAATGGGGCAGGCTGGAAGGCTGGATTTCGGTGGTGGGCAACCTGCTGCTTTTCTTTCTCAAACTCTGGGCCGGCATCGTCAGCAGCTCCCTGGCCCTGATCGCGGATGCCTGGCATACGCTTTCCGATTCCGTCAGTTCAGTGATCGTACTGATCGGTGTCTGGGCATCCGGAAGGCCCGCCGACAAAGAACATCCTTTCGGGCACGGCCGGGCCGAGCTGATCGCTTCCATCATTATCGGAATGCTGCTTGCCGTCATTGGTTTCGACTTTCTGGTGGAGGGGATCAAACGCCTGGCGGAAGGCACCGGCGCCGAATACGGCCGCATCGCCATCGTAGTAACCATAATCTCCATTGTTTCAAAAGAAGCACTGGCCCAGTTTGCTTTTTACACCTACAGAAAAACGGGTGCACTCTCTCTGCGAGCAGATGCCTGGCACCACCGCACCGATGCCCTGTCCTCCGTACTGGTGCTGGTAGGTATTCTGCTTGGACAGCATTTCTGGTGGATGGATGGATTGCTGGGTATCCTGCTGTCTGCGATGATCTTCTATGCCGCCTGGGAAGTGCTGAAGGAAGGCATCCATCCCCTCCTGGGGGAAAGAGTCAGGCCCCATCTGCAACAAAGCCTATCCAAACTGGCCAATGACATCGCAATGCGGGATGTACGCCTGCACCATATGCATTTACACCGCTATGGACAGCACGTGGAGTTTACGGCCCACATTGAATTGCCCTCCCGCCTCTCCCTGGAAGAAGCCCATAAAATCACCGATGCCATCGAGGCTGCCATCAGAAAAGAAAGCGGAATGGTTGCCACCATTCACGCAGAGCCCCAGCGCATTGCAGGAAAAAATCCGACAAACTTCACGTGATACAGCGCTGTATTATTGATGAGAGAAAAAACAGCATTGACAATACCGCTTGACAGCTTATTGCACGACACGGCCCTTATCCGTCTGGCCATTTTTCCGGATACAATGGAAGATTGGAACCTGAGCCATTTTCAGATTCACCTCTTTACGAAGAAATAAGCTTATTTAAGGAGCTCTGCCACAATGTGGTCCACCCCGATACCTTCCGCTTCGGCCTTGTAATTCCTGACGATACGATGGCGAAGGATGGAAGGCGCCACGGCCTGCACATCTTCAATGTCCGGTGCATACTTCCCGTTGACGGCCGCGTGGCATTTGGCCCCCAGGATGAGGTACTGTGAGGCCCTTGGACCGGCTCCCCAGGTAAGGTACTGGTCTGACCATTTATGCCCATCGGCAGTATTGGGACGGGTTTTAGAAGCCAGTCCGACCGCATAGCGGAAAACGTTTTCAGGGACAGGGATACGGCGGATCAGTTGCTGGAAATACACAATTTCTTCTGCCGAGATCACGATGCCGGTGGAGGGTATCTGCCCGCCGGTGGTATTCTTTACCACCGCCAGTTCTTCTTCAAAAGAAGGATAATCCAGCCAGATATTGAACATAAAACGATCGAGCTGGGCTTCAGGGAGCGGATAGGTTCCTTCCTGCTCAATGGGATTCTGGGTGGCCAATACGAAAAAGGGATCGGGGAGGAGATAGTGTTGTCCGGCAACCGTCACGGCTTTTTCCTGCATCGCCTCCAAGAGTGCAGACTGGGTTTTGGGCGGCGTCCGGTTGATCTCGTCCGCCAGGATGATGTTGGCGAAGATGGGGCCTTTGATGAAGCGGAATTTCCGGTTCTCATCCAGAATCTCGGTGCCGAGGATGTCAGAAGGCATCAGGTCGGGGGTGAACTGTATCCGGGAATAAGACAAACCCATCACATCTGAAATGGTATTCACCAGCAGGGTTTTGGCCAGGCCCGGAACCCCAACCAACAGTCCGTGTCCGCGGCTGAAGATGGATATGAGTACGTGTTTAACCGTTTCATCCTGGCCTACAATCACTTTGGCGATTTCCTTTCGAAGGATGCCGTATTTTTCGTGAAAAGCATCCAGGGCCACTTTATCGTCGCTATAATTGATCATTGTGTTTTTCTCTTTAAGGGGTTTCATTGGTCCACCGGTAGCTCAACTTACAATCGCGGTAGTTTTCGCTGAGGTGGACGTATGTATTCTCTAACTTCTTGTTGATCCATTCCTGGATAGTGCGGGTACTTTTATCTTCCAGTGCCCATTCCTGAATCCGGCTATAATCCTCTTTCAGGTTGGCACGATGGGGTGCGGTGCGGGCTTTCAGGTAAAGGATGCGATAGGCCTGCCTGCCTTCTTCGGTGCGCATCACAACCGGAGCAGAGACTTCCCCTACTTCCAGCTTATCGATCACAAAGAAGACGGAGGGTTCAAGCTGACTGGTTTCAAACCGGGTGGTTCCGGTAAGGGGATTGACCATCATTCCCCCATTGTTTTTGCCCGGGTCATCCGAATGCTTGAGGGCGGCTTTTTCGAAAGTCAGAGAGTCCATCCGGATGAGCGAAGCTACGTTTTCCAGGTCGGTGCGTGCCTTGGCCAGGTCTTCCTGGCTCACCTTGGGGATGAGCAGAATATGGCGGGTATTTGCCATATCTCCCCTTCTTTCTATTTGCTGGATGATGTGAAAGCCTGCTTCTGATTCCACAATATCTGAGACTTCTCCTTTTTTCAGGGCGAAGGCAACTGCTTCGTATTCGGGATACAGGGATCCACGGCTTTGAAATCCGATTTCCCCTCCTTTCGAGGCAGAACCGGGGTCTTCCGAGTACAGGGCAGCAAGGGCAGTGAAGCTTTCTCCGTTCAGGATGCGTTGTCGTAGTTCACCGAGGCGCTGACGCACGGCCGCTTTTTCTTCGGCACGAATAGGGGGTTTTTTTACAATCTGCCCCATTTCCACTTCCGCATTGATCAGGGGAATACTATCGGCAGGAATGCGGTTGAAGAATTTTCTGACTTCGGAAGGACTGATCTTCAGGTCTGTAGTTATTGTCTGCTGCATTGTTTCCACGATAAGCTGGTCACGGATCAGTTCTCTGAACTCTTCCTTAATCTCCACCAAAGTCTTGTTATAGTATGCCTCCAGCTTCTCCTGGCTCCCGATCTGGGTGATAAAATAGCGCAGCTTGCGGTCCATCTCTGATTCCACCTGGGCATCGGTCACTTCGATACTATCGAGTGCTGCCTGATTGATGAGCAACTTTTGAAACAAGAGGTTTTCCAGTATCTGGCAGCGCATCTGTCGCCCGCCTTCCACATTTCCTTGCAGGCGGAACTGAAGATATTGGTTTTCTATATCTGAGAGGAGGATCATCCGTGAGCCCACCACTCCAACCACTTCATCCACCACTGCGGGCTGCGCCTTACCGGAAAAACCGGAAAACATCATCAGGAGGGCCAGCAGGATGCCATACAAATATTTTTTTCTTTCCATAACAGGGGGCAATAGCCTGGGCTATTCCTTTTTATTGTGCATTCATTGATAGATCTCAAAAGCATTTTGTTGAAGTGCTTTCTGGTACACCTCTTCCTCATAGGATTTGATGAGGTTGATCTTTCGTTTATTGATCAGTATCCTTCTAATCTTTTCCTCTTCCAGTCCAAGGGGAGAAACCCCTTCGCGGATGCGGAAGTCGATAAAGCGGACAAAGTATCGAAAGCCTTCCTTTTCCATTTCCACATTGCGGTTATATTGCAGAAAAGATTCCTGGTTATAGGTCTGTATCGGAATCTCTTTCAGGAGCTCATTAAAAAAGAGCCAGGTATGGGGATCCAGAAAGGAATTGGAGGCGTAGGCCATCGCATATTCTTCCAGTTCGATCAGGGCGGCATCATCCTGCACTGCCAGGCGCATCAGCGTACGCAGCCGGTTTTGGTCAGGGGTTTCTGGTCTGACCTTCACATACAAGACTTTGACGATATTCTCCTTCAACTCAAAGTTGCCCTGATTTTCTTCATAATACGCCTTGATTTCCTCTTCGCTCACATTGGTATCCAGGGCCTCCTTCAGGTATTGTTCTTCCAGGGCAAAAATGAGCAGGCTTCTGCGGTATTCCCTCAGCTGCGCTTCCACATCTTTTTTCTCAGCAGGGAGTTTTTCTTCTGCTTCCTTCAGCAGCAGCTGGCGCCGTACCCAGGTCTGAATAAATTCCCGGCTCAGCCGGATGCTGTCGTCCGAACTGGCTCCTTTGGGGATAAGATGGGTCAGCTCATCTGCATCAAGCTTGTATTCTCCCACCTGTGCCAGTATTCGACGATCCTTGTCTTCCACCCTCTCCTTGCAGGAGAAGAGAAACAGAAAAAGGAGCAATGCCCATCCGATCCGCATTCCAATACCTTTATTTAACCTGATCCAGTACTTCGGGGAATACCTGAACGGGATAGCGTTTACGCAGTTCTTTCAGCCATTCTTTTTCCAGATAGGTCTGGTAGTCGGCTGTGACCAGCCCCCGGCATTCCTGCAGCGCTTTAGGTTCGGGCTGCACCTTTCCGTGAACGGCATAAAAGAGATGTGTGTCTCCATCCGTCAGGATTTCCGTGATACCACGCTCCCATCCCAAAGTTGCAGGAAGATTCGGATGCCCTTTTTCATACTTCATCGTTTCCATACTCAGCAGGCCTGCCTCGCCCTTGTTGATTTTTCCGGGAATATCTTCCAGCGGCTGTCCCTTTTTGAAGGCCTTCAGGGCCATCTTTCTGGCTTTCTCCAGGGCTTTGTGGTCGGCTGAACGGAAGAGCTTGTAGTGCAGGCGCTCCCCCCACATATAGTCCTTGCGTTTTTCATTGAAGAAGGACTCCAGCCCGGCGGTATCCTGGCTGGCTCTGTTCCATACCCGCTTCTCGGTCAGTTCAAACAGCAAAATACCATCGTGATACTCCTGCATCAGGGCCCGGAATTCCGGATATTCCTTTTCCAGCTTGGCATCCTTATAGGCGATACACTGCTCTGTCACAAACTGGGTATATTCCTGTCTGATAAACTCCGGTACCGGCATCACTGTGCGGTTCCGCTGATTCTCGTCGAGAAAGGCGGTGAAGTCGGACTGGGACAGGGTTTTGTCACCCAGGTTAAAGAGGGGTTTGTTCAGATGACGGGCATTTTCGGGCTTCCAGGAACGGGTAAAGATGGAATCGTTCACCACCGAGTAAAAATCCTCCAGGGCTTTAAGGTTCTCACTAAAGCCATATTGTTTCTTCACGCCGGTCACAAAGCTTTCGCGGCTGAGGTTGGAGCGGGAGTCGCGTCCGATCCGCTTGCGAATATTGGCTTCTTCTTCCTGAAAACTGCCAATGGGCTGTTTTTCTGCAAGTTTAATGATATGCCAACCATAATCCGTCATAACCGGTTCGGAGATGTCCCCGATTTCTTTCAATGAATTCACTGCCTCAATAAAGGAAGGAACCATACGATTGGGTCCGAACCACGACAGCAGTCCACCCTTCTTGGCCGTTCCTTTATCTTCAGAGAACTGCTCTGCCACACTTTCAAAGGAGTGTCCCGCCTGTATGCTATCCCAGGCTTGCCGTATCTTGATTTCTGCGGCCTGCATCTCTGCTTCTCCGGCTATCTCGGGGAATCGCACAAACACGTGGGCCACGCGGGCCCGGCCCATTGCGGGCTGACGGGCTGTTACCTTAATGATATGATAGCCATAGTCGGTACGCACAGGCATAGAGATCTCACCCACTTTCGTTTTGTATGCTGCGGTTTCAAAAGGATAAACCATATCAAAAACGGTAAAGTAGCCAAGGTCGCCGCGGTTTCCTTTCAGGAAGGGATGCATACGGTTTGCTTCCCGGTCGCGTGCCGACTGGTCGTCGGAGGCTTCAGCAGCCACATCGCCAAAGTCTTCTCCCTTCAGGATTCTCTCTCGCAAGCTCACTATTTTCTGGTAGGCATTCAGGGTATCCTTGTCCCTGGCGTCGGGTGCGAGTTTCACCAGGATATGGCTGGCGCGGATATCTTCCTGCATTCTGTCCCAGGCTTCTTCAACCAGCTGGTCATCTACTTTTTTATCGGTAAGATAAGGCTCGGCGAGTTGATCGCGGTAGCCTTTCAGTTCAGCGGTAAAGGCTTCCACCGTGTCCATTTGCAGTTCCACCGCTTCCGTCACTTTCAGGCGAAAGTTGATATACAATTCGAGGTACTCTTCCAGGGCCTGGCGGGTGGCCGGTTCATTGTGGATGTTGTTTTTGTTAAAGATGCGGAGGAATTCCGACAGCCGGGTTTCTTCTCCGGCAATATTGAGCAGGACCGGATCTTTTTCTTTCTGGGCTTGCAAGGAGGATAAGGGGAGGAGGAAGAGCAGGCTCAGGAGTCCGAAAACGGCATTCTTTTTCAGGTTTTGCAGCTTCAACATAGAGATGATTTTTAATTCATTTTTTGAGAAAAACAAAAGTAATGTATTTAGAATAAGGCTTTTCCCAGGTATTGTTAAAAAAGCTTAAGCCGGTCTGGCTCTTATTCATCGGCTATAGTTGGGTGCTTCACGGGTGATGGTGATATCGTGGGGATGAGACTCGACCACCCCGGCTGCCGTGATTTTGATGAAGCGTGCCTGATGCAGGCTTTGAATATCCGGTGATCCGGTATATCCCATCCCGGCCCTGAGTCCGCCAACCATTTGATGCACCACCTCGCTCAGGGTTCCTTTATACGGTACCCGGCCTACAATTCCTTCGGGCACCAGCTTTTCCACATCGTGCTCATCGCTCTGGAAGTAGCGGTCTTTGGATCCTTTTTGCATTGCTTCCACTGATCCCATTCCGCGGTATGTTTTGTATTTGCGTCCTTCGAAGATGATGGTCTCTCCCGGTGATTCATCCACTCCGGCGAAGAGGCTGCCAGCCATAATGGAATTGGCTCCGGCGGCGATGGCTTTCACGATATCGCCGGTATAGCGTATGCCCCCATCCCCGATGATGGGTATGCCGCTTCCGCGCAAGGCCTTAGCCACATTGAAAATGGCTGAAAACTGCGGAATCCCGATTCCTGCTACCACGCGGGTTGTACAGATGGATCCGGGGCCAATGCCCACCTTGATGGCATCGGCGCCAACATCGGCCAGGGATTTGGCTGCTTCCGGAGTGGCTACATTTCCGATTACCAGCTCGACTTCCGGATAGGCTTTCTTGATCCTGCGGGCGGTGTCCAGTACGCTTTTGGTATGGCCGTGTGCGGTATCAATGACCAGGGCATCCACGCCTTCCCGGATCAGGGCTTCCACGCGGGCATCCGTGTCTCCGGATGTCCCGATAGCCGCAGCAACCCGCAAACGTCCCCGCTCATCTTTGCAGGCGTTCGGACGGGCTTTGATCTTGATGATGTCTTTATATGTGATCAGCCCTACCAGACGAAAATGCTTATCCACCACCGGCAACTTCTCAATCTTGTGTTCCTGAAGAATATCTGCGGCCTTTTCAAAATCAGTGAACTCCGTTGTAGTAATAAGCTTCTCGCTGGTCATCACCTCCCTGACCGGCTTATTCGGATTGCGCTCAAAGCGCAGGTCGCGGTTGGTGACAATTCCCACCAATTGATAATTGGGATTCACCACCGGTATTCCGCCGATGCCGTTTTCCTTCATCAGGCGCAAGGCATCCTCCACCAGGGCATCCTCCAACAGGGTAATAGGCTCCAGGATCATCCCGTTCTCCGCCCGTTTTACTTTGCGGACCTCTGTAGCCTGGTTCTCTGCCGACATATTCTTGTGCAAAACACCGATGCCCCCCAGCTGAGCGATGGCAATGGCCATTTTGTGTTCTGTCACTGTATCCATTGCGGCTGTAACCACAGGGATTTTCATCGATATGTTGCGGGTAAAAAAGGTATCCAGCTTAACGTCTTTCGGAAGCACGTCGGAATAAGCAGGAACCAGGAGAACGTCATCATAGGTGAGACCTTCTCCAACAAATTTATTGTCAGACGAATACATAGGTGCACTTTTGAAGGGCAAAGGTAAGAAATTTTATGCGCTGGAGCTTGGTGGGAATGTCCTAATATAGAAGGCTTCGCATTTGCATCCTGCTGTACGCAAGCTATTGCCTGCGGACAAATTATGCTACGGCAGTAACAGCAACTGTATGCTCTTGCTCTATGCTCTTGCATAAAACACATAAGCAAAAGTCTTCGGATAAGCGGGAAGTCAATTTGGGTCAGTTATGCGACCTTTGGTCGTCTGAGGACGACTATTTTATCCACCATAGCTCCTTTAACACCGTAGCATTTGCAAAGGCATATTGCGAAGGCGGACTCGTCCGCGCGCGAGCAGTGCTTGCCCGCTCCCCGAGCGCTCGCCCTGAGCGCTCGCCCTGAGCGCAGCCGAAGGGCAGCCGAAGGGCAGCCAAAGGGAAGTCGAGGGCCCGGCCTGAGTGCAAAAAAAGCCAGGCCCCTTTTTCGGGAGCCCGGCTTTTCAAACAGTTATCACAATGGATCAGTACACGACTGTCACAGATCCTCTCTTTTCATATTCCTTCCCTTTGCTGGTAATGAAACGGACATAATAGACGTAAGCACCTCCGGGAACAAAACTCCCTTCGTAACGTCCATCCCAGGCCCGCTCCGGATCCTTGGTCTGGAAAAGCTCCTGTCCCCAGCGATTGAAGATGCGAAACTCGTACTCACTGAGATCTACGAATACAAGACCGGGTTTAAAATTGGCATTATAGCCTTTGGGGGAGAAGGCATTGGGGAGGAATACACGCGAACGTTGCAATAAATCAGCGATGTTGGACAAAGAAGTATCTGCGAAGTTGGGATTGCCCGGCCCTTGCAGCGCTTCTATCTGATAGCTGAATTTTCCTTCGGTTTCAACCAGTCCGGACACATCATCGATATATGATGTGGTTCCATAAGGAAGAACCGCTACGGGTATCGGATCACGCATTCCATCTACGATCCTGAAAATATTGTAATCTTTCAGCGGTGCCCACGACCATCCTTCATAATCATTCCATTCCAGCACATTGCTGAAGTTGTCGTTGATCTCTGCTGTGAGGAAGATACTTCTGGCCAGCTCTGAGGTATAAGAATCCACCCCGCAGGTGTCCACCGCTACGATTTTATAGAAATAGCTCTGGCGTTTGAAGAAGGCTTTGTGATCTTCGAAGAAGAAGTCCTCTTGTTTCAGGAAGGGCACGGTTCCAATTTCTTCATACGGTCCGTTCACCGATGCTGCCCTGAGTATCTTGTAATAATCCGTGGCTGCATTGGTGTCGGCAAACATCTGCAGGTGAATATGATCATTGTCTTTCACCGTGGCATAGCGGATGAAAAGGAAATCTGGCGGGGAGGCTTTTTCAGCGATCACACACACTTCACAGCTTCTTGCCGTATAGCCGGAATCGCTGTATGCCTGCACAAAATAGCAATACTCTGAGTCGCGGTTCAGGCCACGATGCTCATAATGGTTGCTACCGACAGGAGTGCCGGCCAGGAGGCTGAAAGCACTGCCGTTTTCACTCATAAAGACCCGGTATCCCGCTACCGAGGGATCCAGGTTCTCGTAGGGTGTCCATTCCAGACTGATCTGGTCACGGCAGGGATCATAATTCTTCATCACCAGATAAATGGAGCTGTGAATATTGTCGATGCCCATTGGGCTGGTGTATCCGCAACTATCCAGTGAGGCCAGCGCATAGGATTGCGGACCGGCACAGGGATTATGCGCCGGAGTATAGTCTTCGTAATAGGTAATGTTTGGTCCCCAGATGGTATCCACCGGATTCCAGACCCCGTCGTTATGGTAAACAATATAGCCCACCACATCACCGGCCACGGAAGGCCGCCAACCCAGGATGGGAATATTCAGGAAGGGATCCACACTCACGGAGTCCAGCCTGGGAATATCCGGATACACATCATCATAGAAGAAATCGCCGGCGATGCTGGAAAGGGTATAGCAACCCGAGGAATCGTACATCTCCACCCTGTAATTCACCGTATCGTGACAGATAAGCATCGTGTCGGCGAAGGTGAGCAGGACGGTAGAATCAATCATTTCCCAGAATCCGGGGGGATATTCCCTGTAAACATAATACAGTCCGCTGTGTGAGGGGAAGAGAGGGTTGGCAGGGGGGTTCCAGTTCAGGCTGGCCGACTGGCTGCTGGTCATTGTCAGGTTGAGGACGATATTGCTCAGGGTATCGGAAAAATCGGAGGAGAACAGGCCGTCGCAGTCCACATTGGTGACCATTGAGTAGTAATGTTGTGTGCTGTTTCCGTTGGCCCCGATATGGGTGTAGGTATTCAGCATCACGTCCAACACGCTGTCCAGCAGGATATATGGACCGCCCGGACTGGGAGACTGGTAGATATAATAAGAGGCGAAATTATTCAGTGTCACCGAATCGGTCGGCATTGTCCAGTGCAGGGTCACGTCTCCGTTCAGGTCGGTCTGGGTGCAGCGCAGCTCTGGGGGCACGGCAGAACGGAACATATCCTCGTCGATAGATGAATAAGAAAAACACCCGCTGGAATCCTCCATTGCTACTCGATACTTCAGGAAGCCGCAGGCCGCAGGCACCACATCCTGATAGGTAAGGTTAGGTGTAGTGCCTACCGTTACCCATACGCCCGCATCGTTCTCAAAGTAAACCTCATACATACCCAGAGCCGTAGGAAGCAGCGGTTGGTGGTTGTGGTTCCAGTTCAGCTCAGCCGTGTTGTTCCCTATGTTGGCTACGCTGAGGTTAATGGTTCGCAGGGTATCGGTAGGATCGGAATAATAGCCCCCATAACAGCCCGAGCGCGTACGAAGGTAGTAGTAACGCGGAGTAACTGCCGCATTGGCTCCAAGGTGGGTATAGGTAGTGGTATTATAATCGAAAATGCTGTCTATCAGGATATAGGGGCCCAATGGATTCAATGCTGAGTAGATGTGGTAGCTGTTGAAGGTATTCGGAATGATGCTGGTATCCGGGGGGATCCAACTAAGGTCCACATCCCCGGCCTCGTCTACCGAAATACAACGCAAATCCGGTTCCTCCAGAATAGCATTGACCACCACAACCCCGATGGTGCTGATATTTATACCCGGGGCCGGACAAAAGTCATCCATCACTTTGAGGATGAAGTTGTATGAATTGGTCACCCCTCCGCAACCGGTGGTGGTTTCCAGGTGAGCGCAGGAAGTCTCCCAGTCGAATGTAGTATTGAGCCCGAAAAATTGCGTGATGGGAGGGGGTGGCGTCAGTGTGGCACAAGGGGGATTAAGGCAACCGGTAGTGGTACTGGTGTATCCTTGTCCAAACTGTGATCCCGAAGCAGTAAGGGTAACTGAAGAAAGATCTCCGTTTGCCAATAAGACCGGCAATGTATCAATAGCACTAAAGTAGAAATTGACGTGTTGGCCGGCATATACCGTATCCGTAAAGAGGACATATTGCCCCTGGGAATTCTGGAAGGGTGCCGGTACGGAGGGGGGGTAATTGGCTCCGCAGGTCAACAATACGATCTGCATTTCCCTGAAAATTTCCGCAATCAACTGGCCACATTTGTATGCACTCACTTTGGTCACCGTCACAAAGGCGCCCTGGGTAAAGGAAGTAAACGAGATCTCTCCGGTATGGGGATTGACAACTGCAGGCACATTGTTCGGATTATGCACGATGCCGGGCAGGGGGCTTAGTGCGGAGTAACCAGCATTATAGGCGGTAATCGGACTGTTGATATTGTTATTCAGCGGGGAAGCCCACTCAAACACCAGGGAATCCAATTGCTTGTCGTAGGCATTGTGATTATAAGTAAAAGGATAACCGGTGCAAATCACGGTTGAGGGTTTCTCGATGAAGGTGGGCGAGTCATCCCAGCAGGGATAATTGTTCACGGGCAAGCCTGTATTGGGATCGGTGTAAGGGTACATTATAGCCCTGAGATACCACGACATAGAGGAAGATCCCGGGATATTGGAACACGGATTCCGGCAGCAGGAGGTATAGGCAAAATACCAACCGTTGGCCGGCGGAACGCCATTGAGCTGCACCCCGTTGGGGTAGGCCGCATCACTGGTATAGGTCCATTCTTCCACAGCCCCCGAATTGGAGTATGCTGTCCCAAAAGGCGTGGAAGCACAGTCAATATGCTGGAACATCGGATCATCATTGCAATCCGGGGAAAGGTCAACCCTGCCGGCTACAGCATTGGGATAAAGACTCATTGAAATATTGCCTGCCGGAGAGTTGGATGCCATATTTATTGTATTGGGGTAGGTAATCCCGGCACACTCACGGTACACAATCAGGGTAAAGCGGAAGTTGCCATTGGGCAGGCATTCCCAGATAATTTCCCCGCCCATATAATGCGTAGCCTGGGCAGCGAAACTACTCATCAGAATGGTGATCAGCAGGGTGTAAAATCTCTTTTTCATAATGCTTTTATTGTGTGTCAAATATATGAAATTCTGTCTGTTCCGGATTCGTTTTGCAGGATAGGGCCTCCATTCTCAGGGCTTTTCTCTGCAAGAGGCCCGGCGCTGAGAAAGGTCAGTTCATTTTCATTCAGGTATCGACAAGCCAGCTGATGCAGCCCGACAGCCTGGATCGACAGGATTTGCTGTCGCAGGCGGATGAAATAGTCCGGGCTTTCCCGGGCATCGAGGAGGTTTCTTAATCGCTCTATCTTGGCCAGGGGGCCGTCCAGGGCCCGCAACATACTCCCCAGGAGGTAATTCCGGAGGTGATCCATCTCAGCCTTTTTCGGGGGGGCTTCCCTCAGCCTGCTTAGTTCCAGCCGGATCTGTTCCAGGGCTTCCTCTTCCTTCTCTGCACCCACTTCTGTGGAAATGGCCATAAAAGTATCTTCTTCAAAGGCCTGGATAAAGGCATTTACGCCGTAGGTCAATCCTTTGTCCTCCCGAAGGTTTTTCATCAGGCGGGAACCGAAATACCCTCCCAGCAGACTAACCAGGAACTGCATCCCCATAAAGTCGGGATGGGTACGATGGAAAAGGCGGCGTCCGACGCGCAGGGCTGATTGCACTGCCTCCGGGCGAGTCTGGCGGATCAGGCCTTCCGAAGCAGGCTGAGCCTCGGGCAATGAGAAAGGCCCTGCAGGCGGTTTTTTGAGTTTGACGGCGCCCAGGTGCCGGTCGATTTCTTTCAGCAGCATCTCGTCTACTTCCCCGGCCAGGGTCAGGTAGGCTTCATTGTGATGATAATGCGTTGAAAAATGCTTCAGCAGTTGAGTACGCTCCAATGCATCGAAGTGCTCGAGGCGGGGCTGGAGCCCATAAGGATGTGCAGGGCCATAGAGGGCTTCCTGAAAAGCCTGGCGTGCGATCCAGCCCACCCTCTGCCGGTTGATTTTCAGCTCCTGTCTCATCTGCTGTATCTCAAGCCTCAGGCTCTCCTCCGGGAAGGTAGCCTCTGCCCATACCGCAGCAAAGAGCGGCAGCAGTTCTCCCATAAAACGCCGGGGGGCATACAATACCATTGAGGCCCGGTCGCGCTCAGCCTGACTTTCGAAATAAGCACCATAATAATCCAGGTGGGAGGCAATGTCCTCAGGCTGAAAACCGGCCGCTCCCTCTTTCAGCAAACGGGCTGTCAGTGAAGCAACTAAAGGGGTTTCCTGATATCGGGTGCCTGCCGGAACCACCAATTCCAGGCGGCAGACTGCAGGGGCTGGCTGATCCAGATAGCAGAGAGGCAAACCATTGCGCAAAGTCAGCTGTCTGTAATCCAGTGAGAGCTGCTCGTCAGAGACGATCGGCAAAAAAGCCGGAGCCTTGCTGCGCTTCGTATGAAGGGTTCCCTGCATTATCTGAATAAGAGGATATATCCGTTTCTGGCTCCCGCATTGCCATATTCATCCACATAGTCGATGCGGTAAATATATGTGCCTGTTTCCATCAGGTTGCCTGCATAGCTCCCGTCCCAGGATTCTGATATATCTTCACTCTCATAGACCGTCACTCCATCCTGTGTCTGGATTAGGATGCGGTATGCTTCGATGCCTGTTCCCTTAACCACAAAGCGATCGTTGAGGCCATCATTGTTGGGCGTAAAGGCATTGGGAATGTATATATTGGCACATTCCTGCACATTCACCCGTATGCGTGCTTCCGATTTGCGGTCGTCCTGCCGCATCACAGTCAGGTAGTACACTGTGGTATACTCGGGGTTCACAAGGATAGAGTCGCTGGTCTGTCCGTCCTCCCATTCATAAGTCAGGCCGTTGGAGGCTCCGATCATCACGCTTTCGCCCCGGCATATTGTTTGGGTTTCGCTGTATGAGATGCGGAAGGACGAGGGGTTGGTGCGGCTTCCGCTCCGAATGCGGTGGCGTTCCCAGGCATTGTCTTTCCCTGGCTCCACGCTTGCCGTCTTCTCTTCTTCCCTGGCTTTGGGTTCCCTGGCTGTTTCAGGCAGTGATTTTTTCACCTCCGTTTCCGGTTTTGGCTCCACTGTGGTCTTCTCTTCCACATTTTCTTCCGGTTTGGATATTTCGGGTTGTGCTTTGCTGGGCTCCTTTTTGGGTGTTTCAGCAAGGACAGGCTTCTCCTCTCTGTGCTGAGCAATGTGTTTGCTTGCGGGAGGCAGAGGCAATGAGGGAGGAGTGATGGCCACATCCTCTGTCACTGTTTCGTTTAAGGGAGTATACTGGACTTCTCTTGTTTGCGACATCCAGATCCCCAGGCTGACCAGGCCGGCCACCGCAGCGCCGCCAATCCACAATCTCAGTCCGCTAAGCCCTGCCTGGGGAGCGGTTCCGGGGATGGCCTCCTGCACTGCTTTCCAGACGGAGGCAGGAGGGCTGGGTTTGAACGACCCAAACGCTTTCCGGTATAAAGCACCTATATCCGTTTTTTCCTTAAGCATCGTTGAGCGGATTTTCATTGTAAAGCGCGGTCAACTTCCTTTGCAATAATCTGCGCGCTTTAGATAATTGTGATTTTGATGTATTTACGGACACGCCAAGCATATCTGCAATTTCTTTATGGCTGTAGCCTTCTATTTCAAACAAGTTAAACACGTGGCGGTATCCTGCCGGTAAGGCCCTGAGGATTTTCATCAGGTCTTCCAGGGTGAACTGGTCGCTGCTGAACATCTCATCCGAGCTGCCATCAAACAGATCATCCAGATCTGTGTGATAATAGTGTTTGCGATGGTCGCGGTGATAGTTCAGGGAGGTGGTCACCATAATCCGGCGAATCCATCCCTCCAGGGAACCTTCGTTGCGAAAATCGCCCAATTTGCCAAAGACCTTGATAAAGCCTTCCTGCAGTGCATCCTCAGCCTGATCTTCCGAGGTAAAATACCGCTGACACACGCCGAACATTGTGGGTGCAAACTTTCGGTAGAGCATTTTTTGGTATTTACGCTTTCCCTTTAAACAACCTTCTATGATCTCCTCTTCAGAAAGCATTCCTGTTCGGTTGGGGGGAAGACACTACAATCCTCTTTTTAGTTGTCTGCCCGTGCATCATTGCCCTTTTCTAATTTTTCGGAGTGATGATCAGGCTGGAAGCATTCTCTGCCCTGAATATCTGCTGAGCAGAATGCAGCAAATCGGTGGGTTTTACCTCCAGATAGCGTTCCAGCAGGGTATTATACCTGCCTGCATCACCCGTGTTTTCATAATAGGCCAGGTTCAGTGCCCTTTCCGCCAGGCTCAGTGCACTGAAAGACAAGGTGCTTTCCAGCTTATGCCTGACCTTTTGCAACTCTCTGTCTGTTACACATTTTTCGGTCAGGCGCTGCACTTCCTCATCGAGGGCCTGCAGGGCTTCTTCCCAGCTGACTTCCTCTGCAACCCTGCCCTGCAAAGCCCACAGGCCAGGGTCGAGATCGCCACTCAGATGGGTGGAGATATCATTGAAGAGGCTGCGCTCCTTCACGAGCCGGCGGTACAGCCTGGAAGACTCCCCGGAGCTCAGGATATCGGAGAGCAGGTCCGCAGCAAAAAAGGATTCTTCCATCCTTCCGCCCATTTTAAAAACCCGGAACAGGGCTTCTGCGGGAACCTCCCTCTGCACCTCCAGCCATCGGGCTTCGGTCTGGGGCGGTTCTGCCGGCAGGTTCCGCTTCACTTTGGGTGGAGAAGGGATGTCTCCGAACCAATACTCTGCCAGGGTAAAGACTTTATCCGGCTTTACATTGCCGGCCACAGAAAGGACCGCATTGGCAGGATGATAAAACCGCCGGTAGAAAGCCTCCACTTCCCCAAGGCTTGCCGCTTCAATATGAGAGGGGTGCATTCCGATGGCGGGCCAACGGTAAGGATGTCTGGAATAAGCCAGTGGCCTAAGCAACAGCCAGGCATCCCCGTAAGGCTGATTCAGATAGCGTTGGCGAAACTCTTCCACGACCACGGATTTTTGTGTTTTCAGCCCCTGGGGCTGCATATCCAGGGCGAACATCCGGTCCGATTCCAGCCAGAAGGCTGTTTCCAGGGCTCCGGCCGGCATCGTAAGATAATAATTGGTGATGTCGCTGCTGGTGAAGGCATTGTTCTCACCTCCGGCAGCCTCTACGTGGTGGTCATAGGCTGGTATATGAGCAGAGCCGCCAAACATCAAATGCTCAAATAAGTGAGCAAATCCGGTCCGGTTCGGGTCCTCATCGCGGGAACCCACATCATAAAGCACATTGACACAAACCAGCGGGGTGGTGAGGTCGGTATGACAAATTACCTTCAGGCCATTGGCCAGTTGATGTCGCTCAAATCCGATCATAATGCTAATTCTCCATTGTCCCGGGACACTGCAAACATAGGGAAAAGTAGGATGCCGGAGCCAAGCCGGGCCTTCGTCTGCTTTATACTCTGTTCACCTGTTCCGCGCACGCAGGTGAGGCCAGCACATCCGGACAGGGGAAATATTTTTACCTTTGCCTTCTTCCGTGTAAAATGATCAAACCAACAAAAGCATATACACAATGAAAAGAGATGATGCGATTTTCAGGCTGATTGAAAAGGAAAAACAGCGCCAGATGCACGGCATTGAACTCATCGCCTCCGAGAACTTTGTCAGTGAGCAGGTTCTGGAAGCTATGGGATCCGTGATGACCAATAAATATGCAGAGGGCTACCCCGGCAAACGCTATTATGGCGGATGTGAGGTGGTGGACGAAAGCGAGCAGCTGGCCATCGATCGCCTGAAGGAGCTTTTCGGAGCCTCCTGGGCCAACGTACAACCCCATTCGGGCGCCCAGGCCAATATGGCGGTGATGCTGGCTGTGCTTCAACCCGGCGATCCCATTATGGGCCTGGACCTTTCACACGGCGGCCATCTTTCCCACGGATCCCACGTCAATTCATCCGGTATCCTCTACCGTCCGCTTGCATACACCCTGAATCAGGAGACCGGCTTGCTTGATTACGACCAGATGGAAGAAACCGCCCTGCGTGAAAAGCCAAAGCTGATCATCGCAGGTGCTTCAGCCTACAGCCGTGACTGGGACTATGCCCGGATGCGGAACATCGCCGACCAGGTTGGAGCTATTCTGCTGGCAGACATCGCCCATCCTGCCGGTCTCATCGCCAAGGGTTTACTCAATAATCCCCTGCCCCATTGCCACGTGGTGACTTCCACCACCCATAAAACCCTGCGTGGCCCGCGCGGAGGGATCATTATGATGGGGCAGGACTTTGACAATCCCTGGGGCAAAACCACCCCCAAAGGCGCCATCCGTTCGATGAGCAGCCTGCTCGACAGTGCCGTATTCCCCGGTGTGCAAGGCGGACCGCTCGAACACGTCATCGCAGCCAAAGCCGTAGCCTTCGGAGAAGCCCTCAGCAAAGAGTTCAGGGAATATATGGAACAGGTCAGAAAGAATGCCAATGTGATGGCACAGGCATTTGTTGACCTTGGATACCACGTGATCTCCGACGGAACAGATAATCACCTGATGCTCATTGATCTGCGCAGCAAATTTCCCGATATCACCGGAAAGCTGGTGGAAAACACCCTGGTGAAGGCAGATATCACCGTCAACAAGAATATGGTTCCTTTTGACTCCCGCAGTCCCTTCCAGACCTCCGGACTCAGGGTGGGTACCCCGGCGGTGACCACCCGTGGGCTGAAAGAAGAACAAATGCCTGCCATCGCAGCGCTCATTGATAAGGTTATCTCCGATATTGAAGATGAGAAAGTGCTGGCAGAGGTGAAGAAAGAGGTGAATGCGATGATGGCACAATACCCGCTTTTTGCCTATTGAACCACTTCTTGCCTTAAGCAAGTGAGCAAGGAATAATAAGCCTGATTTTGTACTTTTGAGGGCAATGAAAACCCTCTACCTCCTCCGTCACGCCAAATCGTCCTGGGACAAGCCCTCCCTTTCCGATCTGCAACGCCCCCTTCTTCCCGAAGGAATTGCCCGCACAGAAAAGCTATGCCGCTTTATGCGTGAGCAAAACATCCGGCCCGGCATCATCCTTTGCAGCCCGGCAGTCCGTACACACGAAACCGCCAAACTCATTGCCACGGCCACTGGATACCCATCCGGGGATATCCATATCAAAGACCCGATCTACTTCGGCACAGCTGAGCAGATCTGGGATCTGCTTTTCGAAATTCCTGAAAGCATTGAATCTGCGATGATTGTGGGACACAATCCTGTTCTGACCTGGATGGCCAACAGCCTGCTTGGGCACCCCATTGATAATCTGCCCACCACCGGGCTGGCTGCCTTCCGTTTCCATACCGACCAATGGACACAGCTGTTTCTTGCTGCGAAAGAAACCTTATTTCTCACTTATCCGAAATACCTCCCTTAATCAGATCAAGTATGCCAGACCTGGAAAAATATTTCACCAACCGGGAGATCAGTTGGTTACACTTCAACGAAAGGGTTTTGCAGGAAGCCTCCGATCCCAGTGTACCTTTGATCGAGCGCTTCAAATTCCTGGGCATATACTCCAATAACCTCGATGAGTTTTACCGTGTCAGGGTAGCCACCCTCCGCAGGATATCACAGCTGCCCAAAGCCAATAAACGCCATCTGGATATCGATGCCAAAAAGATTCTGAAGGAAATCAATGCCCTCGATACCAAGTTGCAGGAAAGATTCACCGCCACCTATCAGGCTTTACTTCAGGAACTGGAACAGCTCGATATCTTTATGGTGAATGAGAAGAACCTTCACGAACAACACGCCTGGTTCATCAAAAAGTACTTTGAAGAGGAAGTACGCCCCCACCTCTTCCCCATAATGCTCAACAACCTCAGGTCGGCCAATTCCCTGCAGGATAAATCCGTGTATCTGGCCATTGACCTGAAGAGTTCCTCCCTGAATATCAAAGAACGTTTTGCCCTGATACAGGTACCTACCGGACGTTTGTCCCGCTTTGTCATTCTTCCATCCATTGATCAGAAGAGATTTATCATTCTGCTTGACGATGTGATCCGTTTTTGCCTGGATGATATTTTCTCGGTATACGGTTATGACCAATATGAAGCCTATACCATCAAGTTTACCCGGGATGCGGAGCTGGATATTGACAACGACATCTCCAGAAGCTTTATGGAAACAATGTCGCTGAGCTTGAAGCAAAGGGTGGAGAACCAGCCTGTAAGGTTTATCTACGATCGTTCGATGCCGGAGTCACTGCTGGGGATTGTGACCAAGAAGTTCAACATTACAGAGCACGACAGCCTCGCCCCGCGGGGCAGGTATCATAACTTCAAGGACTTTATGACCTTTCCCAACGTCGGACCCAAGAATCTGGAATACAGTTCAAACCCGCCCCTGCCTCATCCTCAGCTGCCTCCCCACCGGAGTATTATCAGCAGCATTAAGAAGCGGGATATGATGCTGCATTATCCCTACCAGACCTTTCATTATGCCATTGAGTTGATCCGGGAGGCTTCCATCGACCCGAAGGTCAGGGCCATCAAGATGACCTTGTACCGGGTAGCCCGCGAATCCAATGTCATTGGTGCCCTGATCAATGCAGCCCGCAACGGGAAGGAAGTCACCGTCTTTCTCGAGGTACAGGCCCGATTTGATGAGGAGGCAAATATTTACTGGTCGGAGCGGCTGCAGGAGGAGGGGGTGAGGATTATCCAAACCATCCCGGGCTATAAAGTACACGCCAAGCTCCTGCTCATCCGCCGGAAAGAAGGCGATGAAAATGTGTATTATGCTTACGTGGGTACGGGTAATTTTCACGAAGGGACAGCAAGGGTATATGCTGACGATGCTCTGCTCACTGCCAACCCTGCCATTGCTGCCGATGTGAATAAGGTTTTTCACCTCCTGGAAGAAAAGTTTAACCGTCCTTCTTTCGATAAGCTCATTGTGGCGCCCTTTCATATGCGCACTTTTTTTCTGCGGCAACTCAATTTCGAGATGGTACAGGCGCGCAAGGGAAAAGAAGCCTGGGCCATCATCAAACTGAACAGTCTGGTGGATGAGGAGATTGTAAGAAAGCTCTACCGGGCCAGTCAGGCAGGAGTGAAAATCAGGCTGATCATCCGGGGCATCTGTGTCCTCCAGCCAGGCATCCCGGGCATCAGTGAAAACATTGAGGCGATCAGCATTGTGGACAAATACCTGGAGCACTCCAGGGTGTTCATTTTTCATCACGGGGGAGAGGAACGCATTTTCATTTCTTCGGCCGATTGGATGACCCGCAATTTTGATCATCGCATCGAGGTGGCCTGTCCGGTGGAAGATCCCCACATCAGAGAGGAGCTCAGGACTATGCTTGACATTCAATGGAAGGATAACTGCAAAGCCCGCCTCCTTCAGCCGGACGCGCTCAATATGTACCGTAAAGTGGAAGAGAAAGAAAGCCTGCGCTCCCAGCTGGCCATTTATCATTATTTCAGAAAACGAATCTGACCCAGTACAGTATGCTATTTGCTGCCATTGATATCGGATCCAACGCAGCCAGGCTGCTCTTTGCCAATGTATTTGAAGGACAGGGGCGTGTGCGCCCCGACAAGGCAAGTCTGTTGCGGGTACCCATCAGGCTGGGGCTGGATGTTTTTGAAACCGGAGTAATCGGCCCGAAAAGGGTAGAGATGCTGATGGATACGATGATGGCTTTTCGTCTCCTGATCGGGGTTTATCAACCCCTCAGTATAGCTGCCTGTGCCACCGCGGCAATGCGGGAAGCGGAGAATGGCCAGGAATTACTGAGGACCATTGTAAAGAAAACCGGTATCCCCCTGAAAATCATTGATGGAATTGAAGAAGCGCGCATCATCAGCAGTTTCAATGCTATGATGATCAAGAATGAGGAAGCACGGCATCATCTCTTTGTGGATGTGGGCGGGGGATCCACTGAGCTTACTCTGATGAGCGGGGCTGATTTTGAGGTATCGGGCTCTTTTCGGATTGGAACCATCCGACTGCTGCAGCAGGATGTGGAAAAAACGGAATGGGAACGCCTGCAAAACTGGCTGAAATATCATACGCGGGGTATAGAGGGAATGCGCCTGGTGGGCTCAGGGGGAAATATCAATAAGCTGACCAAATTATACGGCGATTACAGCCAAAACACCCTCAGCCTTCCACAACTCAGCGCAGGAGAGGCAGCCCTCAAAGCAATGAGCCTGGCTGAACGTATTTCCGTGCTGGGCCTTCGGCCCGACCGGGCTGATGTCATCCTCCCGGCAGCCAGGATCTATCGCAAGACTATGAAATGGAGCGGCGTAGAGGAGATCTTCGCTCCCAAAATCGGGCTGGTTGACGGGCTGGTACTGATGCAATATGCAGAATGGAAACAACAAAGCGACAGCCAAAGCTGAATACTTGATATCTTTGAAAAATGAAAAAGCTGAAAGCTGTCTTCCGCTTTCTTTCCAACAAATATATCTACACCTCCCTGGCTTTTCTGGTGTGGATTACCGCCTTCGATCGCAATAACCTCATCCGCCAGTATAAACTCACCCAGGAACTGAAGATGCTGCAGAAGGAAAAGCAGCATTACCTGGAAGAGATCCGTAAGGACAGCATCGCAATGGTGGAATTACTGGGCAGTATGGAAAAACTTGAGAAGTTCGGGCGGGAAAGGTATTTGATGAAGAAAGAGGAGGAGGAGATTTTTCTGATCATCCGCCAGGGTGAGGATCAATAGGGATCCACATCCACCTGCACTTTCACCCTTTTCCATTCATCCTTCAGCGCAATGGCATCCAGTGCATTGCGAATAATGCGCCTGGCTTCTTTGTGTGAGGCCTCCCTTTCGATCTTGATGAGAATATGTTTGATGTACTCATTGCGGATGCGTGCTACCAGGGGATACTCAGGACCCAGAATGCGTTTTCCAAGCCAGCCCCTCAGCCAATCAGCCAGCCAGGCGGAAGCATCTGCCACCCTGTCCTTATCCTTATGCTTAATTCTGATCTGAATCAAGCGGGTGAAGGGAGGATAGGAGAATTCCCTCCGCTCTGCCATCTGGTCCTCATACATCTTCACATAATTATGGTCGATCACCTGGCGGATGATGGAGTGATATGGTTGGGCGGTTTGAATAATCACTTTACCCCTTTTTTGTTTCCTCCCTGAGCGACCGCTCACCTGCGCCATCAACTGGAAGCTGCGTTCGGCAGCACGGAAATCGGGAAAACTCAACATATTGTCGGCATTCAGAATGCCTACCAGGCTTACGTGATCAAAATCGAGCCCCTTGGTGACCATCTGGGTGCCCACCAGAATCTGTATTTCATTCCTTTCAAATTCGCTGATGATGCGATGATACGCTGTCTTGCTGCGGGTTGTATCCAGATCCATCCGTACAATCCGCGATCTGGGGTACAGGTCCCGCAACTCTTCTTCCACTTTTTCTGTTCCGAAGCCCTTCATCAGAATGCGGGGGGAGTTACATTCCGGACAGCTTGAGGGCACTTTTTCGGTGTATCCGCAGTAGTGACAGCGTAGCTGATGAAACTGCTTGTGGTAGATGAGGGTCACATCGCAGTTCTGGCAATAGGGCATCCACATACAGCTGTCGCATTCCAGCCTGAGCGAAAAACCCCTCCGATTCTGGAACATAATGGCCTGTTCCCCATTTTCCAGTGCCAGGCTGAGGTTCTCAAGTAGCAAAGAGGAAAAATGGGAAGGCATTTTTTTGCGTCTTTTCTCTTCTTTGACGTCAGCGATTTGCACTTCCGGCATCAATACTTCCGAAAAACGTTTTGTCAGAGATACCAGTCCGTATTTCTTTTCTCTTGCCAGTGCAAAAGATTCGATGGATGGCGTGGCCGACCCCATCAGCACAGGAGCCGCGTGCAGGCGTGCAAGGTAGAGGGCGGCATCGCGTGCGTGGTAGCGGGGGGCCGGATCAACCTGTTTGTAAGAAGGGTCGTGCTCCTCATCAACGACAATGAGTCCGAGCCGGACAAAGGGCAGGAAAAGAGCCGATCGGGCACCAAGGATAAGCTGGAACCTCCCTTGCATTTGCTTGTTCCCGAAACGCAGCACTTCGTTCCACACCTCCACCCTCTCCTGATTGCTGTAGCGGGAATGGTATACCCCTACCTTATCCCCAAAATAAGTTCGCAAACGGTTAATGATTTGTGTGGTCAGGGCGATCTCCGGCAGCAGATAAAGGGCCTGCTTCCCTTCGGCAAGGCATTCGGCGATCTTCTTGATGTAGATCTCTGTTTTCCCCGATCCCGTTACTCCGTGCAGAAGACAGATTTTATTCTGACTGTGCCATTGGCCTATTTCCCCGTAGGCTTGCTGCTGGAAGGCATTCAGGCGGATTTCGCCCGGATCACGAACTGCCTCCGGCCTGTACAGTCGGGTCACCACCCTTTCTTCCCTGATCAGCACTCCCTTGTCAAGCAGTCCTTTCAGGGCCACAGCATAGCCTTTTACTTTTTTGAAAGAGGCTGAGGGGAGAAAGGCATTCCACTCGCCTTGTGGTAAATGAAGTTCGGTGACCAGCAGCAGCATCAGTTCAAGCTGGCGAAAGGCCCGTTTCCCCAGCTGATCCATCAATTCTGAGAGGGCAGCTTCAGAATGATAGTCAGGATGAAGAGCGATGACACTTTCCTTCCTGGGGCGGTATGGGTCTTTGACCTCATCTACCTTAATGATGGCTCCCGCTTCCAGGAGGGTATGAATCAGGTTTACGATCTTAGCCTGGGCGGCAATGATGGCCACTTCTTTCAAGCTGATTTGATCCCGGTTCATCAGAGCCTGGAGGATGCGCCGGGCAGCTTCCGTGAAAGGGTTCAGGTCTCCGTCAAAATCGGGATGCAAGGCTACGGCTGTTTCTGATTCGAGGCGGAAGGCGGAGGGCAGGGCAGCGGCGAGCACTTCTCCGGGGGTACACATATAATACTCTGCCATCCATTCCCAAAAGCGGAGCTGCAGGGGATGGACTACCGGATGGTCATCCAGGACCTCCAGGATGTCTTTATAATTTCCTGCCTTTTCACCGGGGGCGTAGAGGCGGCTGAGGATGCCCGTCTGAATGCGTTGTCTGCCGAAATGCACGGCAACCCGGCTCCCCGGCATTGCCAGTCCGGCCATTTCATCGGGAATGCGGTAGGTGAAGATCTGCTTCAGGGGAAGGGGCAGAAGGACGTCAGCCAAGAGTGCCATTGCATTACTGTATCAGGTTGATAAGATGCGGGCCATTTCCAGCATTGTACGGTTGATCCGCTGATGGTGCTTGGTTGCTTTGGCGAAAGGGGTGTACACTACCTTGCGGTTGACCATCCCGGCCATTACCCCTGATTTCCCTTTGATCAGCGCACGGACTGCTTCAAAACCCAGGGTACTGGCCAGTACCCTGTCCATACAGCTTGGAGGACCTCCGCGCTGTATGTGGCCAAGGACGGTAACGCGGGTTTTGAATTGAGGGAAGTTTGCCTTAACTTTTTCCGCTACCGCGTATGCTCCTCCGGCATCATCCCCTTCCGCCACAATGATGATGGAAGAAAACTTATTCCTGTTCCAGCCTTCTTTCAGCGTCCGGGTGAGTTCGTCGATATGGGTCTTGGTTTCCGGGATCAGGATGTCTTCAGCCCCGGTGGCAATGCCGCTGCGAAGGGCGATAAATCCCGCATCGCGACCCATCACTTCGACAAAGAAAAGCCGGTCGTGTGAACCGGCGGTATCCCGGATTTTATCCACCGCTTCCACTACTGTGTTCAGGGCCGTATCGTAGCCTATGGTGAAATCCGTACCGTACAGGTCATTGTCAATGGTACCGGGTAAACCGATGATGGGGAAGGGGTGTATGCTGTTGAATTCCATTGCCCCGCTGAAAGTTCCGTCGCCTCCTATCACCAGCAGGGCATCCATTCCTGCTTGCTGAATATGCTGCCAGGCTCTGTCCATCCCTTCCCGGGTCCGGAAGTCTTGGCTTCGGGCCGACTTGAGGATGGTCCCGCCCCGCTGGATGATATTGGAAACACTATGGCTGTAAAGGGGTACAAAAGCTCCTTCGGTCAGGCCCTGATAGCCCCGGTATATGCCAAGTACTTCCCGCTTTTCATTGATTGCGGTTCTGACCACGGCACGAATGGCCGCATTCATTCCGGGAGAGTCTCCCCCGGAGGTCAATACACCGATACGCTTTATTGCAGACATTCTGGGTTTATATTTAGTGTTCTTTTCCTTCTTCCCGACTCCGCTTCTCCCTTTGGGCTCCCGGATGCCCGGTCTCACCAACCTTCTCCTGACTTCCCAAAAAAAGATCATATCGGACATATCGGCACTCGATGGGTCCATTGAAGAGGATGTGTCTCTCTGAAGGCTTCAGCCCCAGCCTTTTCAATGCATTCAGGTCTCCGGAAAACACCCAGGCTGAATGATCCTGGTAGCGTTGTTTCAGTACATCCCCGAAGGCCTGGTAGAGTTCTGTATTGTTTTTCGACTTGATGCGCTCATCATAGGGAGGATTGGTAATGATCACGCCCTGGGGTTTGCGGGGATAGACGGCCTGAAAGGGCTTTTTCTCCAATTGGATCAGCTGAGTGAGGTGGGCTTTCTCGAGATTCTTCCGGGCCGCTTCGATGGCTCTCCAGGAAGCGTCCGAAGCACGGATGAGCAGGTCGCGTTCAGGGAGGATGCGCTGATCGGCTTCCTCCTTAATGCTTTGCCACAGATCCCGGTCAAAATCATTCCATTTCAGAAATCCGTAAAAGCGCCGGTACTTCCCTGCCGGGATCTGCAGGGCCTGCATTGCCGCTTCGATGGCGATGGTACCTGAGCCGCACATCGGATCCAGGAATTCTCCCTCACCTTTCCAACCGGAAAGCTTCACCAGGGCGGCAGCCAGGATCTCACTCAGGGGTGCGATCCCCATCTCAGCTCGCCATCCCCTTTTATGTAAAGGTTCTCCCGAGCTGTCCAGGGAGATATGGCATTGATCGTTCCTGAGATGAACATTGATTCTGATGTCAGGCCTTTCCAGATCCACGGAAGGGCGTTGACCTGTTTTCTCTCTGAAATGATCCACGATGGCATCCTTGGCGCGCTGGGCTGCAAAACGGGAATGAGGCAGGATCTCTCCTGAAGTAACCGCCTGGATGGCCAGGGTGGATTGAGGACTCAGGTATTGTTCCCAGTCGATGGCCCTGATCCGGGAATAATAATCATTCTGATCTTTAATAGAGAAAGCATCGACCTGCCATAATAAGCGAAGGGTAAAGCGGGAAAGGTAATTGACGTTATAGAGCAGTTTTTTATCCCCCCTGAAGGAAACCATCCGGCGTCCCTTGCTGATATCGATGGCTCCGAGTACCTGCAATTCCTCCACCAGGAGGTCTTCCAGTCCGGCATACGTGGTGGCAACAAGACTTAAATCACTGTTCATCAGCTTAGCGTTCAGGGAAGCAGCGCCAGGCACTGCTCAGATTAGGGATGGAACAAACATATAAAAAAAAGCCCCGACATAGCCGGGGCTCACCACAAAATGAAAAAGAGCACTTACTTCCTGATGCGAAGTTTCATTATTCCTTCTCAGGCGTGGCCTGAGCAGTGGAAGTTCCTTTGTCACCACAGGCAGCCTTGGCTTTGCTGGAGCAGCAGCCACCCTTGCTTCCCTGAGTAGATGTGGCTGCAGTTTTGCTGCCACAATCTTTGGTGGTAGTACAATTTGCCTTAGTTTTGCTGTCGGCACAACTCTTCTTGCTCGCCTTGGTAGGATCCTTGTCCAGCTGGGCGTATTCGACATCGGCAGAAACGGTAGCCGCGGTGGCTGTTTCAACATTAACCGCCAGGATGAAGGCGAAGAGGCTGAGGATTACAAAAAATTTCTTCATAGTATTGTTTGTTTTAGGTGTTTCAAACTCAAGCCAAAGATATACCCCTTTTTGAATCGCAGCTGTTAATGAGCTGTTAAACACTGTTAACGATATGTTAAAACCCGGAAGGCACTAAACAGCTTTCCTACCTTTATCCTGTGAAAATCAAATCATTTAACTTCGTTATCATATTGATTTTCCTTGGTTTATCCGGGATCGTACTGACGCAGGTGTACTGGGTCAGGAATGCAATGAAGCTCAGGGAAGAGCAATACCATCAAACGATTGACCTCCACCTGAAAACGGTGGTCAACCGGCTGCTGCTGGCCAGTTCAGCCGAAATGATTGGCCAGACGCCTGTTTGCAACTCTGCCAGACCCGATGACAGTGTCCGTTTGGTGCAAATACTCTCTCCGGGCATACTCGACTCTATGATTTACGAGGAATTTGACCCCTTGCTGTCGCGGAAAGACTATCTCTTCGGGATAGTGAGGCCCCTTACTGCCGAGGTCCTGCTCTCCTCACGCGAAGCGGATACGGCCCGACTGCTCAGTGCCAACCATCAGGTATCCCTCAGTTGCCTTTTCAATCACGACCCTCTCTACCTGCACTTCCTGCTGTGCAATGAGAGGGAACTGGCATACAAGAATGTTGGCTTCTGGCTTTTCCTTTCTCTGCTGTTTTTGTTGTCCATTTCCGGAGTATTTATATATATTATGCAGCGTTGGAAAAGACAGAAGCAACTGTCGGAGATCAAATCCGACTTTGTGAACAATATGACCCACGAATTTCGCACACCCATCAGTACCATCAGCCTGGCCAGCGAGATGCTGCTGAACAAAGATGTCCAGGACAAGAGCGCCAAAGTTTCCAAATATGCCCATATCATATTTAACGAGAATGCCAGGCTGCAGGGACAGGTGGAACGCATCCTTCAGATTGCCGTCATCGATAAAGATGATTTTAAGATCAAAAGGAAATTCTTCGATGCCAATGATGTATTGCGCGGTCTCATCCGCAGTTTTGCAATGACTATTGAGAAACGGGAAGGTTTACTGCGCATCTGTCTGGATGCAAAGGAAACCATCCTCTTTGCCGACAGGGTGCACTTTACCAATATTATTGCCAACCTTATCGATAATGCCAACAAATACAGTCCAGAAAAGCCGGATATTACCCTGCACACTTCCAATACTCCTGACGGGCTGATGATTATGATAAAAGACCGGGGCATTGGGATTGCCAGGGAAAACCAGGAGCACGTTTTCCGAAATCTTTATCGTGTTCCCACCGGCGACCTGCACGACGTAAAGGGCTTTGGGCTGGGATTGTATTATGTAAAACGAATGACAGAGTTGCACGGCGGATATGTGAAAGTGGAAAGTGAGATTGGAAAAGGAAGCAAATTCTATGTATTTTTCCCCTTTGGAAAAGAGAACGAGGAAACAGAATGAACCTGAAAGCACGCATATTACTGGTAGAAGATGATATGAACCTGAGCACGGTTCTGGAAGATTATCTGGAAATAATGGGGCATACGGTGATCCTTTGCCACGATGGGGAGCAGGGGCTGAAGGCCTTTAACAATGGAAACATCGACCTCTGCCTGCTGGATGTGATGATGCCCCGGAAGGATGGCTTCAGCCTGGCGGAAGAGATACGGAAGGAAGATGAAGCCGTGCCCATCATTTTTCTTACCGCCAAGTCATTGAAGGAAGACCGCATTAAAGGATTCCGCAGCGGTTGCGATGATTATATTACCAAGCCGTTCAGTACCGAGGAACTGAGTCTGCGCATAACCGCAGTATTGAAGCGGTGTATGCACAATCCATTCTTACAGAACGGCGATGCGGAGATTGTGTTCGATTGCGGGAAGTATCGCTTTGATTATACTAATATGGAACTCCGCCTTGGCAATAAGGCCACTACCCTGACACGCAAAGAAGCTGATCTGCTGAGGCTTTTATGTGAGAATCCGAATAAGCTGATCAAGCGCGATACGGCTTTGAAAATGGTCTGGGGATCGAGCGACTATTTCATTGGAAGAAGTATGGACGTATTTATCACCAAGCTCCGGAAATACCTGAAGGATGACCCTGATATCGCCATCACCAATGTACACGGAACCGGGTTCAAGCTGGAGACGAGACCCTAGGCCGGGAAACAAGGCTCAATGTTTAATGACCAATGCCTAAGGTAACTGTGCCTTCCAAAAGCAACATCCACCCGGAATACCTTGCCCGTTTCAACCGGGTGCTGGATTACATCGACCGCAAGCTCGACCAACATCTCAGCCTGGACGAGCTGGCCGCGGTAGCCAGCTTTTCCAAATTCCATTTCAGCCGACTGTTTCAGGCCTGCGCCGGGGAGTCACCCTACCAGTTTATCCTGAGAATACGCCTGGAAAAAGCGGCTACATTGCTTTGTACTGAAGCGGGAACGGCGGTGGGAGAGATCGCGGCCCGCTGCGGCTTCTCGGATCAGGCCATATTCTCCCGGAATTTCAAAACCCAGTTCGGGCATTCCCCTTCCGCCTACCGGAAAATAAAGGATAGCAAGAATCATCAAAAGGAAGGCAAGAAGCATCAAACAGAACCGCAGACGAGCGCCTACTTTTGCTTCAGTACTAACCAAATCAAATGGAGAACGAATATGGAACTGAACAAAAGTGTGGAAGTAAAAGACCTTCCTGCAATGAGTGTGGCCTATGTGCGACATATCGGCCCTTATGCCGGAGATGAGAAACTTTTCGAAGGACTCTGGAATCGCCTTTTCACCTGGGCCGGCCCGCGGGGATTGATCGGGGGACCGGATTTTAAATCCCTGGTGATTTATCACGATGATCCCAATGTTACCGCTGCCGATAAGCTGAGGATGAGTGTCTGCATCACTGTTCCCAAGGACACCAAGGCAGAAGGGGAGATCGGGAAGATGGAGATAGAAGCCGCGCGCTATATGATTGCCCGCTTTGTGGTGGATGCCACACAGTTTGCCCAGGCCTGGGAGTGGGTGTACGGCCAATGGCTGCCCACCAGCGGCTATCAACCCGATGATAAGCCCTGCTTTGAGATGTACCCCGAAGAACCCAAAGACGGAAAGTTTACCGTGGATATCTGCGTGCCGGTGAAACCCTTGTAAGGAGCGTTTATTCAGCAAGAGCATACAGCAAGAGGGAGAGGACCCTGTATGCTCTTGCTGTGTGCTCTTGCTGCTTTTACGCTTGTTCCAAAGAGGTTATCATTGCATAAAGCATCCGTGAAAGCTCATCTGCGTTTGAGTACAGGCTTTGATAACCGGCTTGATCAATCGCACCCACTTGCTGCAGGATATCAAGGATAGCAGCACATTCAAAAACACTACCTCTGGCAATGATCATAAAGTTTTTCTTGTCTGGCTTGGTTTTTCTTCCACTTCCTTCGGCAATATTTAATATGATACTCAATGAAGCGCGTTCCAGTTGATTCTTAAATGGCTGTTTCAAGTATTCTGATTCTGTCAAGTCTTGCAGCTGACTATAATACTCTTTTGCTTTACCGTAAACGATCAACTTTTCAAAATCGAACATATTTCTTGCATAATATGGTTCCTTGATAATATATACGGATAAGAGGCTTGAAACGGAGAAAAACTCAGTAAAAAAGTCAGAATAGGCTGGATTGGAGCAAGAGCAAGAGCATACAGCAAGAGGTTAAGGGTTTCCTGGGTGCTCTTCACTGCTGGACGGAAGGATTTATTTTATGCAAGAGCAGGAGCATACAGCAAGAGGGAGAGGACCCTGTATGCTCTTGCTGTTATATCCTGTATGCTCTTGCTGGTTTTACGATTGTTCCAATGATATTATCATTGCATAAAGCATCCGTGAAAGCTCGTCTGCGTAAGAATAAAGACTTTGATATACGGCTTGGTCTAACAAACAAGCTTGTTGCAGGAGATCTAAGATAGCGACACACTCAAAAACACTACCTCTGGCAATGATCATAAAGTTTTTCTTGGCTGGCTTGGTTTTTCTTCCACTTCCTTCGGCAATATTCAATATGATACTCAAGGAAGCGCGTTCCAGCTGATTCTTTAATGGCTGTTTCAAGTATTCTGATTCTGTCAAGTCTTGCAGCTGACTATAATACTCTTTTGCTTTACCGTAAATGATCAACTTTTCAAAATCGAACATATTTCTTGCATAATATGGTTCCTTGATAATATATACGGATAAGAGGCTTGAAACGGAGAAAAACTCAGTAAAAAAGTCAGAATAGGCTGGATTGGAGCAAGAGCAAGTGCATACAGCATACAGGTTTTAGGGCTTTTTCAGGGGCTTTTTGTTGCTGGATGGAAGGATTTGTTTGATGCAAGAGCAAGAGCATACAGCAAGAGGGAGAGGACCCTGTATGCTCTTGCTGTATGCTCTTGCTGATTTTACGATTGTTCCAATGATATTATCATTGCATAAAGCATCCGTGAAAGCTCGTCTGCGTTTGAGTACAGGCTTTGATAACCGGCTTGATCAATCGCACCCACTTGCTGCAGGATATCAAGGATAGCAGCACATTCAAAAACACTACCTCTGGCAATGATCATAAAGTTTTTCTTGTCTGGCTTGGTTTTTCTTCCACTTCCTTCGGCAATATTTAATATGATACTCAATGAAGCGCGTTCCAGTTGATTCTTAAATGGCTGTTTCAAGTATTCTGATTCTGTCAAGTCTTGCAGCTGACTATAATACTCTTTTGCTTTACCGTAAACGATCAACTTTTCAAAATCGAACATATTTCTTGCATAATATGGTTCCTTGATAATATATACGGATAAGAGGCTTGAAACGGAGAAAAACTCAGTAAAAAAGTCAGAATAGGCTGGATTGGAGCAAGAGCAAG
>Ga0334890_1001362_pt1 | contig 32997 bp, 21 predicted proteins | sample GraSluR1_MG_3_FD_207220 | JGI IMG/M metagenome (GOLD analysis project Ga0334890, IMG submission 207220) | Sludge microbial communities from methane-producing bioreactor in Wageningen University, Netherlands - Granular Sludge_31_08-R1 | ecosystem: Engineered > Bioreactor > Anaerobic >... | reverse complement strand
CCGCTACGCCACGTCACCATCACCATCAACGGTCACCCGATCGAAGCCCAACCCGCCATCCCCGACAACACCCGAGAAATCCTCAACGATCTCGGAATTTCGGGGCACTAAACCTGTGGAAGTCAGGGGAGGTGCCTCAAGATGGCATTCGCGGATCGGTTTCATGGGAACCCTGCTGCGCAGCGACAATTTGCCGATAGGCAAGGAGAGCAGGTTTCGTTCGACGCCAGTCTAAACGCGTATTCCGAGAAGATACGCGAAATCAGAGATGGTGCTGTTGGGCACTGGCTCGACTTCAACAGTCCAAGACGTAACGTCCTAGTTTATTACGGAGTAGGCGGCATTGGGAAGACCACCCTGCTGAAGCGGCTCGCCGACCGAATGGCCTCCAATCTCCAGCGCCCTGCGCACTGGCCCCTGCCGGCTCCGTTTGGATATCCGCTGGCGAGCTGCAGTATCGACATGGGTAACTTCGCGCGCGAGGACGCCTTCCTCTTGCTGCGAGCTGCAGTGGCCGAGCTTGGGGGTGGATTCCCGGCAACTGACCTTTGCTTTTCGGCGTACTGGTCGGCGGTGCATCCGGATTCATCGATCATTGAGGCGTTCAAGCAGCGCGGACGGCTGGCTGCGATTGCCTCCAGCATGGGTGTCAGTGAGCACATCCAAGCGGCGATGCAGGATGTTTGCTCGTCGATACTGGGGACCTCACTGCCTGGCCTGGCTGCGTTTCGACTACTTTCGCAGGTGGGATCGTTGGTGTGGAAGAAGCAGTTGGAGAAGACCGTCCTGGCGAGTTGCGATGGGCTTGTCGAGTTGCTGGAGGACGCGACAGATCCGGAGAAGCTCGGGTATCTGGCCTACGCTCTTGCGTGGGACCTAGAGAACCTGCAGCGGACGACCGGCGCCGGTCTCGTCGTCTTCGTGGATACCATGGAAGCGGCCGGACGAGGCGCGGAAGCGTTCCTCAACACATTGATCTGGATGATGCCCAATGCGTTGTTTGTTGTGGCCGGCAGGAACGCCCTGACCTGGGCAGATGATTCCTCCGGCTTCGAGTTCTGGGGCAAGGACGCGTGGCCCGGCTTATCGGGCGATTCCTACTCCGAACCGAGGCAGCACCTGGTTGGCTATCTGTCTATGCAGGATCGGCTGCGCTGGCTCAAGCCAGCCCTGGATGGCGTCTGCTCCGAAGATGTGATCCAATGCACTGCAAAGGAGTCGAAGGGACTGCCCGTCCACCTGGACCTGATCCTGCAGCATGTGCTGGACGTCTCCCGGACCCGCGACGTAACCGTTGACGACGTCCGAGGTGACCTCGATACCGTCGCTCGGCGCGTGCTCCGCGACCTAACGCCGGTCCAGCGGCGAGCGCTGCTAGCGGCGTCCTTGTTCCGGCGGTTCGATATCGAACTGGTTCGCGTCGCCGCAGACCTGCCGAACTGTGGACCTGTCGACGAGTTGTGCCGAAGGCCTTACGTCGACAAGTTGCAGTCAGGCTCTTACGGTTTCCGGTTACACGACGTGTTGCGAGACGTGTTCGTGTCCGCGTCAGGCCTGGGGGATGACCAGTGGCTTCCCGCCGACTGGATGCGCGCCGCTTCGCGAAGCGCCGGACTGTTGCACGATCGTCTGAAGGAGACAACGGACCCACTGGTCTACAAGGAGCATGCGGAGTTGCTCTTCGAACTAGTCGATGTGTTCGGCTTCGATCTTGATTGGCTCTCTGAGGTTGCCGCTCGGCTCACAGCGCTCTCGAACTGGTCCGGCGACTGGTCGCGTGGCCACATCCCCGCGCTGCAACGTGACCACACATGGAGTATGGACCTCTCCGAAGGTGTCGCCGTGGTCATGGCGCGCCAGGGACATGACCGCGGAGAAGTTGCGGATCGTTTAGCCCATGTGCTTGCGGAGCGTAGCGCGGACAGTCGCTTCGACGTGCTGAACTACTTCCTGGCACAGGCGCTACGTGACGCGGGTGATGTGGCCGAGTCGAGACGCATCATGCAGGCTATCGTCGGAGGCGATCTACGCGACAGAGCGCTGAAGGGCTTGATCCATCTCCATCGACGAGAGGGCAACTTCATAGAAGCCGAGGCGATCCTGGATGCTAACCCCTCCATGTACCCTAGTCAGCGGTTGCTCGGTGAAATTCGCTGGGTCCAGGGCAGGCTGCCCGAGGCCCTGCGGTGCTTTGATGTCGGGGCTGATGACGCCCGCCGCGCGCAGGACGGCGGGGAGACGGCGCTGTGCCTCGCCTACCAAGCGTGGTGCGCTGTCCTTGAGGGCGACGTCAAAGCCGCATCGGGTCTCGTCGAAGAGGCCCGCCAGCAACTGCGAAGCACGTATCAAGACTTCGCCAGCCTGGTCTGTCTCCTTACCGAGGCTCTTGCCTCGGCATTGCGGGGGGAAGGATTGGCGCGGTTCGACGCAGTTGAGACAGAAGCGTTCAGACTTAGGTTGACATCGATCATCGCGTACAGTCGTTTGTCCGCTTGCCTGGCCGCCAGCGCGACTCACGACGATGCTGCGGCAGTAGTCGCCGCCGCCCGGCTGAGTGAAGCCGTAGACGGAAAGGTCTTCGCTCACCTGGGCGATCTCGGCTCAGTGCTCGCGGGGCTTGAGCCGCGCGGGGGGATGCACGCTGATCCGGGCATGAAGAGAAGGTGGCTTCGCATCAGAGCCATCTTGGCCGAAGGAGCGCGCGTTGGCTGACTACACGCGGCTGTCTTCTAGGGATTTGTCGCTCTTACTCGCCGGGTTCGGCGAGACCGTCGCCCATTTCGAGCCAATAGCGACCGGCTTCGCAAATTCGAGCTTCCACGTGGTGGCCGGGTCGGGCCGCGAACTGGTGCTCACCGTTCTCGACAATCATGATGTGGAATCCACTGAGCGACTGGTTCGATTGACTGATTGGCTGGTGGAAGAGGGTGTCTCCACTCCAAGTATCTTGAGAGACGAGAGCGGGTCGGCCGTTCGGTTCCACTCGGGACATCCCTGCGTGGTCCGCCCCTTCGTGGAAGGAGAGCAGCCAGAGCACTTGACTCAGACACAGATACAACGGGTCGGTGAAGCGATGGCGCGCTACCACGCGCTCGACGTCCCTCCCGAACTCGCACTTCCCACGCGTCGGCTCCCGGAGAATTGGCGTGAAGTGCTCGTAGATGGTCCTGAGTCACTCCTTGGAATGGTGCAGGCCGCCGATGTCGACGTACGGCGTCTCCCCACAACTAGCACCTGTCTTGTCCACGGAGACCTCTTCCCTGACAACATGATCTGGGATGAGTCCGGCACGCTTCACATCCTGGATTGGGAGACGGCCTCTATCGATCACCCCGTACTTGATCTCGGCTTCACATTGGTCGGGCTTACGGGCGGCGCACCATTGACCCTCGACATCATCAGTCACCTTACGGCGGGATACTCTCCCAACCACGACTTTGACTTCTGTGAACTGGCCACCGCCTCCCGCTACGCCTGCGCCGTCTTGGCCTTCCAGCGCTACAACAGACATGTAGTCCGCTTTCCGAATCCAGAGAAGGCCGACCTATGGAAGGGCTTGCTGCCGTTCGCCGACTCCCTGACAACGCTGGGATGAAGCAAGCAGGCCGGCTTGGCTCGGTGCCCGCAGGCGCCGGGGCCGTCCTACGGGTTTGGCCAGGTATTACCCCGGCGGTCGCGGGATCTGCGACGGTTTCGCGAGGCAGCTACCAGTCGTTGACCTTGACCTGGCCCCAGTGCTCGACGCTCGCGGTCTGGTAGTGGGCCTGGCCGATCAGGATCGGCTTGACGAAGCCGCTCGTTCCCTTGCACCCATTCTTGGCTCTGTCGGTGGCCATGCGAAGGGAACCGCCGGTGTGCATCATGAACTCAGGTGTACTTATGCAACTCGTTGCCCCTGGTCATCGGCGACCCGAGCACGCAGTCTGTCCGGCGGATCTGGGAGGAGGTCGCGGAGCTTCGATGTGGCTCGTGGGCGTCCACGCTCGATGAGTTCGTCGATCATCGCCGAGGCCGTGCGGCATCCTCGCTCCGGGTCTTCATCGCCGTCTCGGCGGCCGCGCCGTCGCTCCTCGGGACGATGTTCAAGCTCAAATCGATGATGCGCCGACGGATTCGGCTAAGTCCGTCGCGGAAGTCGTCCGAGCCCTTCGGAGGGCGATGGCGACCTGGACGGTAGTGTGCCCGGTTGGCGAGTTCGTCCACCACTGAACGGTGCTGCGCGCAGTGGCGTCAGCCTCTGTTCATCCGCCCCTCCCAAACGCTCGCCCATCGTGGCCGCATCGTGCTTGGCAGGAGTCGGAATGCACGGCCTCTGCAGCAGTGCGAGAAGAACCCATACGGCTTCATACGGGGCCCAGACCAAGTAGCCAGCATGGCAGTGTCACAATGTTGCTGGCATGCCACCCTCGTCCATCACAGCGGTCACCGTACGCGGGTGCCGGGGTGGAGCGCGGCTTTCACCAGCTGATCTTGCGCTTCCCGGTCAAGGGAAGCCACATCGATACCGATCGATGTCCGCGCGACAAGAAGCCAACCGGATGTGTCGGGGTTGGGAGATAAGCAATGAGCGGTCCGAAGGGGTTCGGATATTTAGTGGTCTCGGCGGCGGAATTGCGCCGTAGGGAAGATGAAGCGCGTTCTGGCCGGTGCCAACAGCATGTGATTGCGCTGGCCGGATTGATTGCCCAGCTCGACTATTACGGAGCCCCGCTTCCGGAACCTGTCAAGGAGCCGTCATCACGAGATCATGACTCGCTGATCGCCTGGGAGTCCCTTCTACAAAATGCCATTGGTGATGTTCAGAATCAGGTTCGTCAGGCGTCGGCCAAAGCGATCGCGCGGAGGCTGAATGTGGCGAGACAAGCCGTGGACGTGTCGGGTGTGAGCCTCGGGGGTCGCCCGGCACCCGCTAGGTCCACCTCGTCCCAGTCGCCTTCCCGCGATGATGAGCGCGGGCGGGTGTCAGCGGATGTGGAGAGGGTGGTGGTGTTGATTGCGGGCCTTCGTGATCCTGATATGCGGGATGAGCTGACCCGGATTGCCGAATGCGTTCTTCAGACGACAAGCATCGCGCAGGCCAAGGGCGACTTGCTGACGCTGAAAACGAAGGCGAACAGTGCGCTCGAGCTCCAGACGCGCCGTGACCAGGCCAATCAGGCGGTGCTGGGAGTCGCAGGGGTGCAGTCTGTTGAGGCCGATCGGCTACGCGGACGCGCCGCGCTCGTGGAAACCGTCGAGGACCTGTCGGCGCTGAAGCGGGATGTGGCGATGCTGGTACAGCAGGAGACGAGCGCGGCGGACGCGCAATTCGTGCAGGACGCACTGGCCGAGGCGCTGGCTGAGCTCGGCTTCAGCGTGGCGGACGGATTCGAAGTCTCGGACTACACGGATGCGGCGAAACGACCTTTCCGGAGGGCAGTCGCCGTCGCCGACCACGCAGACCATCCTGGCTACGGAGTGCGGTTTCAGGTGAACCCGAGCAACGCGATGTTGTACACCCGTGTCTTGTCGGAGGGCGCATCGACTGCTCAGGAGGATGCCCGCGCGGAGCAGGAGACTTGCGCGAAGGTCCATGAGGTCGCCAAGCTGCTGCGCCAGCACGGGGTGGCGGCCGAACTGAGCACCGAGCGGCTGCCCGGTGAGACTGCCGTCGAGCACCGAGCCGGCTCGACGAGATCGTCCACTGCGACCCCGGCGAAGAAGACGAAGCGCCGGGTCGACACGCGGGAGCGTCCGCGATGACCCAGGAGGTCGTGGCTTCGATGACTGGAGTGCCCGCGTGGTTGCGCTCAGATGAGAAGGCCACTCCGATGTGGCTACGGACGTTGTATGCGTCGCTGCCCGTGACTGCGGTGTGCGTGGTGCATGGCGGGATTCACGACTTGCATCCGATTCCACTGGGCGGGCAATTGCGTCCTGAGACAACGACGAACGCGATCTGGCAGGTGCTGTCGGAGTGCGGATTTCAGGCGCTGTTGACGTTCGATCCGCTCAACGGGTTGATGATCCGCAGGACGGCGGCCGGGTGGAATCGGTCCCGGGTGCAGCAGGCCTTGGGCAATGAGACGAAGTCGAAGTTGGTCGACAACCTGTTGCGGACCCCTGCGGAGCGGGCGTTGCAGGCGGCCGATGACCCGGGCGCAGCTGAAGTGAGCTTCCTGGGCATGGACGCCATCGCCGAGGCGGTCGCGCAGATCGCCGATCCTGCGATGGGGTTGGTGATCGACTACACCTCGCAGATGCGCGGCGACAACCGGGAGGATGATCCGGGCTTCCGTCAGTTGATGCTGGCCTCCCTGATGCTCGCGAATTCGCATTCCCTGGTCAACGACAAGCCGATCCGGTTCGGTTGGCCGGGCCACAGTGGTCAGTTGCGGCATCCGGTGATCTGGTTGGTGGATCGACCCGATGATCTTCCCGCCTGGCTCACTCACGGCGACGGGATTCGACAGATCCCGATCAGCACCCCCGATGTCGACACTCGGTTGCGGGTCGCCGAACTGCTGGTCGCGGGCCAGGTCCCGGCGGAAGAGGAGTCGGACGTGGCGCGGCGGTTCGCTGACGCGACGGAAGGCTTTTCGACTAGAGGCATGTTCGAGGCGGTGCAACTCGCGCGTGGCACGAATTCCGTGGCGAAAGACATCGAAGCTGCGGTGCGCACCTACCGGGAAGGCTTGTCGGAGAACCCATGGCGATCCACCCGTCTGCGCGAGCAGCTTGCCGACGGACAGGCCGCGCTGCGCAGACGGGTGCGCGGTCAGGACGAGGCTGTTGAGCGGGTACTCGACGTCCTGAAACGCTCCACGCTGGGCTTGACAGCAGCCCACCAGAGCAAGCCGGCAACAGTGCCTCGTGGTGTCTTGTACTTCGCGGGGCCGACCGGTGTGGGTAAGACGGAGATGGCCAAGGCTATCGCTGAGTTGGTATTCGCCGACGAGCGGGCGCTGCTGCGATTCGACATGTCGGAGTTCCAGGACGATCACGCGAAGATCCGGCTGGTTGGAGCACCGCCCAGCTATGTCGGTTTTGGGGCGGGCGGAGAGCTGACGAATGCGATCCAGCAGCGCCCACACGCCATCGTCTTGTTCGACGAGATGGACAAGGCTGGACGTGAAGTATACGACCTGTTCTTGCAGATATTGTCCGACGGCAGGCTGACCGATGGGTCGGGGCGCACCGTGCTGTTCAGCGAGGCACTGATCGTGTTCACCTCCAACCAGGGCATCGCTGCGGCTGGCGACCTCCTCAATCTCGACCTGGACGACCCGGGCCAAGCCGCGCTCTACGAGACGACGATCCGTCAGGCCGTCGAGCACCACTTTCGCGATACCCTCGGCAGACCAGAACTCCTGGGACGCCTGGGCGACAACATTGTCGTCTTCCGCCCGATACGCGGTGAAGATGCCCTCGACCTGGCCGGCCAGTTCATCAAGACGATCTTGTCGAATGTTCACATCCACGTCGGCAATGTCGTCACGATCACGGATGCCGCCCGAGCCGCGCTGCTGGAAGCGGTGACCGGATCAGAGGATCTCGCCAACGGCGGGCGAGGCATCACGACCGCTCTTGAGAACCGGCTCACGAACCCACTCGGACGCGCGCTGTTTGGCCTGCGTCCTGACATGGCGGTGGCCATCACCGGTATCGGTGTCAGCGACGACGGTCAGCCCACCGTGGAGCTTGAGCGGCGATGAGGCTCCAGCTGAACCGGATCGCGCATCCCGTCACCGTGCTCGGTCCGGGCAGACGCCTGGGTCTGTGGGTGCAGGGCTGCCATATCCGCTGCCCCGGCTGCGGCTCGGTCGACACCTGGAATCCCCACGTAGGACAAACCCTCGACACCGCGGCCCTGGCGCACGAACTGGCCGACGTCATCGTCCGTGATCGCCTGACCGGGCTGACCATCACCGGCGGTGAGCCGACCGAACAGGCAGACGCGCTGGCCGACCTGGTGACACGGCTGCGGGACACTTTGGACTCCCATGGGAACGCGCCAGTGGACGTGCTGGTGTTCACCGGTCGCACCGCGAGGGCTGCCGCCCGGCGGGCAGCCACACTCTGGGCGGTCGTGGACGCTGCCGTCTGCGGGCCCTACCGGCCGGACCAGCCCGGCGCCGACCCGCTGATCGCCAGCTCGAATCAGCGGCTGCTGACATTGACACCATTGGGCGAGGCCCGCTTCGCGTTCGAACAGCGAAAGGTAGTTCGGGCGTTGCAGACGCATGTAGAAGACGGCGAAATCACACTGATCGGCTTGCCGAATCCCGGCGACCTGCCGCGGCTGGAGGCGGCTCTGCGTCGGCGCGGCATCACTATGGAAGGACGGTCATGGCAGCCATGATGACCTGCCCGCTGTGCGGGCAGCAGCACCCGGAGACCAGCACCTACTGCACCACATTGTGGACCGAGATTCCCGCGCCCGCGGAGCCCGTCGAAGCCGAGCCGGACACGGAGGAACTCGACCCCAGCATCGACATCGTCACTTGTCCCGAATGTGGTGATCAAGGCACTGTCGGCACGGAATGCCGCCAGTGCGGAAAGCCTCTACCCGTCGCGCGACCGCTGACGGCAAGGGCGGGGACGATGCTGCTACCCTCCGGCGCTCGAGTGAGCGTGCCAGCCGGAAGAGAGATCATCGTCGGGAGGCAGAGCGACATCCCCGAGATCCGCCAGGGACTGGAGCCGTTCGACGTGGTGTCACGCCGTCACTGCTTCATCACGATCGCCCTCGAAGGCGACCGGGTCTCCGTACGAGACCCCGGTTCGGTGAACCACACCTGGGTCGGCGACGACCCGGCGGAGGTTCGTCCGGACGAGACTCGAATCGTCCCGCTGCCGGTGCGACTGCGCCTGGGCCAGCACCTGTCCATCACGGTCAGCGCGCAAGGAGTCGGGGCATGAGTCAATCGATCCCCGATAACCCGACTGCCGTGTGGACCGTGACCGCGGAGATCTGCGGCGGAACCGAGGTCGGGCCAACGCGTCAACAGAACCAAGACGCGATCATGGTCGCCACCGTCGTCGGCGCTGCCACCGGAACCCGTCTGGCTTGGGCCGGAAACGTCCGCGACGCGGGCGTGCCCGTCGCGGTGATCGATGGCATGGGAGGCTACGCGGGCGGTGCCGATGCCGCAGCCCTCGCCGCCACCGCTCTGGCCGGCGCCGATCCGAACCAGGCCCCATCCGATTGGGATGGCTGGTTCGAAGCGCTGTCCCAACGGATCGCCCGGGCCGGCCAAGCGTGGGGTACCCCTGATATGGGGGCCACGGCCGCCGTGCTGATGATCACGCCGACCGGGCTGGTGATGACAAACGTGGGGGACTGCCGCATCTATCGGGTTTCGGGCGGGCATCTGGGACAGATCAGTGTCGACGACCGCACCGACAATCCCGACTCGTCCACCGTCACCCAGGCTCTGGGCGGATCGGTTCGGATCGACGCCCACACCTGGCGGCAAGCCTACAAAGGCGGCGCGGAACGCTACGTCTTGTGCTCCGACGGGGTGTGGACCACCCTCGACCCCGCCGTTGTGCGTGACCTGTGCACCGCGGAAAGGCCGCCGGCACAGGTGGTCGAGGCCATTGCAGCGTCCATCTACGCCCAGCACGCCGCCGACAACTGCTCCGTCATCGTCGTCGATCTCATTGCCACGGCAACCGATAACCAGACCGCCGTCCCGCAACCGATCCGCGGCACGTGGCCGATCAGCATCCAGACCACCCCAACCGAACAGAGGTCACATCGATGAGCGACACGCGCACCGTCATCGACAGCAGTACCCCAGGCGACGCCTCGACCAGACGGGAGAGCGTCAATGGGGTGGCCAGACGGGAGAACACCGACGGGGCGACCCGGCGTGACACGCCTGGTGGCGGTGACGCGCCAACCCGGCGAGAGCCGCCGGGTCGTAGCCGCATGACCCCTGCGCCACGGCTGAACCTGCCCAACAGCGTCGACTCCCAGTACGAGTATGTGCGGGACTTGCCCGCCTCCGGCGGCGAGGCCGACATCGCGCTGATTCGCGACAAGATCACCGGTGACGAAGTGATTTTCAAGTACTACAAGGCGGGGATGGCGCCGGACCCGATGGCGATGCTCATGCTGCGCCAGGCAGATCCCGAGCACGTCGTGCGCCTGATCGACTTCCACGACGAAGCCGACGGCACCTGGGAGCTCCAGGAGTACTGCGCTCCCGGATCGCTGCGGGATTGGGTTGCCGCACGTGGCGGCAGACTCGACAAGAAGGTCCTGGAAGCCGTGCTGCACGAGACAGCGGGGGCCCTGAAGTACCTGCACGGCCTCGGCTCCGGAATTGCGCACCGCGACCTGAAGCCGGCCAATGTGCTCGTCCGCAGCGAAGAACCTCTCGACTTGGTGCTGGCCGACTTCGGCCTGGCCAAAGCCCAACAGGCGTTCACCCACCTGACCACCACGGTGAAAGGTACGTGGCACTACGCCGCACCCGAAGTGCATTCCAAACAGTCCACGGCGAAGTCGGATTGGTTCTCCCTGGGCGCGATGGTCTACGAGTTCTACACGGGTCGGAAGCTGTTCGCCATGGCTGACGGCACAGAGGTCGGCGAGGACGACGCGAAGGCTCGTTGCGTGGCTCACAACTACACCACAGAACTGATCGACGACCCCCGCTGGAGATTGCTCGCCGATGGGCTGCTCACCTGGGACAAAGACCACCGTTGGGGTGCGAACGAAGTCGAAGCGTGGCAACGCGGCGAATCCCCCGAAGTCAAGGACGCCGGTGTCAAGACGGCCTCGTCCAAGATGGTGGGCTACCGCCCCAGCTGGAGCCCGACACTGGTCGACACTCCGCAGGAACTCGCCAACCAGTTCAGGCAGCATTGGGACGCTGCCGCGAGCGAACTGGCAGGCCGCCCCGACCCGAAGATGACCCGTTTCCTCCAAGGCTTCCCCGGCACGGAGGACGCCGTGCAAGTCATTGAGTCCACCGAAGCGCCCGGCCCGAAACTGGTCCGCCTGCAGGCACTGCTGGATCCTGAAGGACCCATCTACTTCGAGGACACGCCACTGGACGACGCGTCGATCAGCAAACGCATCCAGGCTGCGGACTCCGGTGACGACGAGGCTCTCGACTGGCTTGTGGCGATGGTCAAGGAGCACGTTCTGACTGCCTACGCTGAGGTGACCGGATCGGGGCAAGCCGCGCAAGCCGACTACCTGCTCGGCACGTGGAATGAACAGGCGGACGCAGCCACCCGGCCCCTACCGCCTGATTATCAGGTACTTGCCCGTCAGGCGTTCCGGGCTGCGGTGCCAGAACTCTTCGCCAGCGCGCTGACACAGGCAGGAGGCGCAAAATGAGCACGCTTTCGGATCTGGTCACCGAGGCAAGACACCTCGCTGCTGCCGATGTCGGTAACCAAGCCTGGGCGTGGGAGCTCGTCAAACAGGTCAAGAGCGCCGGCGACAGCGACTTGGGTACCATGATCGTCGCCCGGGCGGTACTCACCAGAGCGGTGGAAGAACAAGCCGCGGAGGCCGCCAGGCGAGCGGCAGAAGATGAGGAGCGCCGCAAGGCCGCCGCTAGGGCCGCCGCGGAGCGACGGGCTGAGGCGGCACGGGTCCGCAATCGGCAGCGTCGATCCAGGCTCGGCGGTCAGATCGCCACACGCGGTCTGACCGGGCTCGGCTACAGCGTGGCAGCAGGCGTCATGGTCGCTTTCGCCACTTGGTTTCCTCGCGATCCGACCGGTGCTCAGGTGTGGTCCGCCACGCAGCCCATCCTCATTGCCTGTCTGGTGAGCGCTGCCATGGCCATGACTGTCGACTGGTTCCTTGATGACCCGGGTGGTGATCTTCGTGCACTGTGCGCGACTATCGGCGTGCTTATCGGCGCGTCGAAGTGGGTGGCGTTCATGTCCGCCGGACCCCACCAGATCAACGATGGCAAGTTGGCCGTGATGCCGTGGAGCTTGGCGATTGGCTGGATGCTGGGCGGTGTCTTGGCCTTCGCCAGTCGTCGGATCGTCGCGGAGTACTCCATGAATCCCACGAGCGAGGCGATCACTCGAGCGGCTCCCTGGAGGCTGATCCCTGCGACTCTGGGCGGTCTCACAGGTGTCAGCGCGCTGTTCTTCGGCAACTGCCATGGCGACTGTGGGCCTGCTCTCATCGGCGCGCTGCAGGTCGCTGAACGAGCCTCCTTCCTGCACATCAACTTCCTCGGCATCGGTGGCTCTGTAACGGCGGTCGTTTTCCTAGCTGCACTCGTGTGCATCCTGCATCTCGCCGCACCAAGCCTCGCCAGGGTCTCTCCGCGACTGGGCGTCGCCGCCGTTACTGCGGAGGTTGTTCTTGGAATCGTGGTGTTCTTCGCCTACACGCCGAACGTCGTCAGCGTGTTCGTGGGCTGGATAGTCGGGATGGGCTCATGACTGCGACACCGGGAGGGCGAGGTCCGATGAGTCGTTCCGTTGAAGCTCGCATGCCCGTCATCCGGGTGTGCATCGCTGCTGCGCCTGAGTTTCAGAATCTCGCGCAGGGCATCGCGTTGTTTCTGGGAGACCGCGGCCTGCAATCCCGGGTGGGGCAACCGGATGTCGATGATGCGGCTGTGGTTGTTGTGCTCGGCAACGAAGTGCCCACGGGCATCCGGGAGATGCTGGATCTTCCGGGGCGGCTCGTGCCGGTCGCTTTCGGCGAGGTCACCCCCAATCAGCTGCCGCCACAACTGGCAGCACTCAACTGGATTCCATGGAACCCGAGTCGATCGGCCCAAGCACTCGAAGCGATCTACCGGGCGTGCCTCACCGAACTGGACATGTTCTTCAAAGTACAAAGCCTCGAGGCCAGGGCCTCGGGTTGGGAGGCATCCGGCAGGCGGAGCGCTGATCTCGTCCGCACCAAGAAGGAGCTTCGGCAACTCCTGGGCGGCAGCAGCGTGTTCATGGAACTGTCGCCGCAGGCGCGCGCATTCGTTGAGGAGTCGGCCGCTGCGACGTGGGCCACGATGAAGTCCACCTGGATGCGACGGCTCGTTTGGGGCGTGCTTTCGGCAATCATCTTGGTCAGCGTATGGCAGGCCGTGAAGAGCGTGCAGCACTACCGGGAACGCAAGATGCTGTTCCTGCTGGCGTCGGCCCCGACCGATGACCTCGGCCCGGTGGCCCAAGTCCCCAAGTTCGCCGGTCTGGTTCTGCTCAGTGACGAGTTGGGTGAGCCCGTCCCGTTCGACGGGGAGGCTCGTCTGGCCAAGCTTCTTTCCCAGCCCGCTCCGGTCGAGTTCTTCGCCATCGCGCCGAATGACATGTTTCTCACCAGGACCGCCATGGCCGCGGATGGGGACATGTTGCAGCTGAGCGGCGATGGCACCGTGTGGTCAGGTGAGGTCGGCGATCCCCAACTCAAGCAATTGGCCTCGGTTCCCCATCTCGGCTATTTCATAGCTGCGGACGCGTCTTTGGCTACCTGGGCAGTCTCCGATGGTGGTCAGATCACTGCCTCCCAGTCCGGTCGCCAAGTCACACTCGGCAGCGAACTTGGGGAAGGCGTGAGCGGACTGCGGATGCAAAGCGACGGCGAGCTGCTGGTGGCTTGGGGGGATGATCGCTCGGCCGAGGTCTACACACTCGACGGTGGCTTCAGCCGTGTCTATTCGGCTACCGAGGTCTTGGCCACCGGAGAGGTTTCCGGAGCGCTGGTCCTGGTGAAGCGGCAGGACGACGCGATCTTGGTGCTAGATGCTTCTACGGGTACCGAGATAGACCGCATCGTGACGCCCGGGGATGTCGACGCGGCAACCGTGCTTGGCGACGGCACGCTCGTCGTCGTCGCCGGCCAGCGGCTGTGGGTGCAGTCGGGTGAGGATCTGGTCAATCTGGGGATTGCGGTCCCGACCGCTGTTAGACAATTGGAGGCGACGACCGATCAGGAAGTCCTGTTGACGACCGTGGGTGATGGCACCAGGCTCGTCGATACCTCGCGGGGTGTTGTTGCGGCCGACGTTTGCGCGGAAGGGAGCGCCCTCAGCGTGGACATCTCCGATGGTGGGCGTTGGGTGGTCTGCGGCTACGGCTCCGCCTCCTGGATCTGGGATGCACAATCACTGCGTCCGACTGCCGCGGGGAGCACCGAACCTGGAGCGTCAACGGCCGAACAGGACGGCACAAGCGTCCGCCTCACCGATGGGCTACTTGAGATCAACCGTGATGGTGAAGCGGTCATCCACGACCCAGCGAAGACGAAGGGCTCGGTCAGCGACCGGACCGAAGAGTCGGATTCGTTCGTGCAGGGCTCGCTGACCGCTGTCGCGTTGTCGCCCGGAGGAGACTCCATCGCCTACGGCACGGATGCCGGCGAGGTGGTGGTTGCGGATCTGTCCGAATCGATGGAGCTACTCGTCACTCACACTTGGACCGATCCCGCCGCGACACCCGTGTCTTCGCTGGATCTTGCTGCCGGACAGTTGGAGGTGACCACCGCGTCGGGAACCTGGGCGCTGCATCCGTGCACGGGATGCCGGATCGACCGCGCCACCTTGATGGCTGTGCAGCAGGATCTCCAGCTGGCGTGCTACCCGAGTTCCTTCGGTGGCCTCTTGCCCGCCCGCATTCAAGACGAGCTCGGCCTGAGCGTTTGCTATGGGGCTGGGTCGTGATGACGAGGGTTTTCATCTCCTATTCCCGCCTCGACGGGGAGGCGGTGCTGCCTTTTGTCGACCGGCTACGTGCTGCCGGGTTCGCCGTGTGGATCGACCAGGCGTCCATTCATGCTGCAGTTCCCTGGCGACAGGAGATCATCAAGGCCATCCGGACGAGCGATCTCGTGATCGCGATGCAGTCGCCTGCCTGGCACCGTTCCGCCAGCTGCGCGGACGAGCTCGCCATCACCAGGGGCTACAACAAGGCCGTTCTGTACGTGGACATCACTGATCGGTCGACGAACTGGCTCGCTGCGGTCAAGGCCGCAGACGCGCAGGTTGGTACCGACGAGCGCATCCTGGCCGGGCTGCTCGGGGACAGCTACCGCTGGTCGCAGGCAGGGCGCGTTGGGGCGCACTTGGCTTCCGGTGAGGTACTCCGGGCATATCGCCGGATCGTCCGGCTGACCGGTGACGGCCACGCTCGGGAATTCGTCCGTCGCTCCTGGCAGCGTGCTCGCCGCCGTCGTTTGGCGGCTGCGGTACTCGGCGTCGTCACCGCTGCCCTCGTTGTTGGTGCCACGTTCATGCCTCGTTTGTCGACAGCGTTGGAGACCCAGATCGAGGCCGCCACTGCGGACGCCAACGCCGAACGGCTGGTCAGTGCCGCTATCCAGCGAAGCCCGGTGCAGGGGCTGCAGGCAGCGGTGGAATTGGCAGCGGTCGACGACACCTGGGCCACACGCTCGGGGTTGGCGCTCTCGCTTCGGGCGCAGCTTCCGGACACGGTCGAAAACCCCCCTGCGGCCAGCCCTGCTCCGGCTCCCGGGTTGGAAGTCGGAACGCAGCTGGCCCATGGGGACAGCAGCCTGGTTGTGGTCAGCGGAGGGATCCGCGTCGAAGCGCCGGAGTCGAGTCTGTTGACCCGTATCGGTGGTTCCGTGTCCGCACTTGCCTGGGGCCCGGATGGAACCCGGTTTGCAGTTGCCACCAATGAAGGAGTCCGCGTCATCCAGGTGTCTACCGGACGGGAAATGGCGATGCTGCGGGGCTTCGACGGAGCATTGGAGCAGTTGGAATGGACCGGTGACAACACGCTGGCCGGCAGCTTCGGTGCAACCACAGTGGTCTGGCATCTGCAGACACCGGCTCTGGAGAACACCGGATGGCCGGTGAGATCGCTGGTTCAGGGGCCAGACGGCACGGTTCTCGCCATTGGCCCCACCGGCCAGCTCGCCCTGATCGACGATTCGGGGGTGAGATACCTCCCGGATCTCGCTGGAGTCGGGACCACAACCGTGCCGACGGCGACCCCCACAGCCTCGGGATGGTTGGTGACAGTGGGTGGCGAGGATTCTGGGGGACGCCTACTGGAGCTGTCGGTGTCCGGGGAACTTGGTCACTCCGTTGAACTCGCGGACTGTTATCCCAGCAGCATCGCTCTCGCGGGTTCCGAGGTCTATGTGTCGTGTGTGCTCAACGATGTTGCCGCAGTGGATTTGGGCTCCTGGACAGTGCGGCGGCTGCCGGTGGATGCGTTCCAGATTGACAGCCTGCTGGTGGACACAGACGGCATGCTGCTGGCCACCTCCGTTTACTCGGAGCTGTACCGGTGGTCCGGTAGTAGCTGGACGATCGTGGGGCTGTGGCAGAGCAGCTGTCCCTCCGGCGCGTCCATCCTTGCGGCCCAGGCCAGTGGCGACCGGATCCTCGTCACCGGAGCGGGGGCCAGGTACTGCACCCATTTGCGTAATGATCCTGAGGATCGAGCCTCGAGGAATACCCTCGTTGTGCCCAGTGGAATCGAAACGATTCGAGACGCTGTCTGGTCTGCAGATGGGCGCACTATTGCGGCGGTCGCCGCTTCCGGGGAGCTGTGGATCTTTGACGCCGAGCACTATGTGACGCGATCCGTCACGGTACCCACCGGAACCGAACTACTCTCGGTGGAATTCCTGGATGAGCACACAGTTCTGGTGGGCAGCAAGGACGGGAACCTGGTCGTTGTTGATGTGAGCCTGGCCGTGGCGGACCTGCAGGGGCAACTCGAGGAAGCGCAGCTCCGCCTTCAACAGGCGGCAGCCTGGGGTATCAGATAGCGGGACTCCACGCCGTTGAGTCGTACCGGACAAGCAGAGACGACTCCGACAGCGCCGCGCCGCAGTCCGTGCTGATGCTGGTGTCTTGGGAATCTGCACCGCTGAGCGTGGGAGCGGACCCCGTTGGACCTGTCGTCCTTCTCTACAGCTGGAGAAAAGCACCGAGCGCACTCCGGAACGGGTCATTGGCCCGATTGTTTCGGCGAGTGGGGTCATAGCAGGCGAGCATCGTGTTCGCGAGTGCGACGTCCTCAAGATTCTCGTGTGCGCCCGCGGGTGCGCACACGACGGTGCTCACCTTGGTGATCTCGGCGAGGCCTTGCTCGAGGGCCAAGCCGTAGGCGATGTCGTCACGACCATCCGCCAAGTAGCGGATGACCTCACCGTCCGACCCGATTCGGGCCGCGACCAGTGGTGTCCCCGACACGATGTCGCCATTGAGTCGGTCTGGGGGAAGACCTAGGCCAGCACAAAGAACGAAGCATCTCTTCGCCAGCTCCTCCTTGGGGACGGGCGGGAAGACGAACAGGGTCTTCCCAAGCGCTCCACGCGTGCAGAGCTGAGCCAGTTCCCACTGAGCACCGGGCGAGCGCCCAACAACGAAGACCACAGCTGCGGACATGTTGATCCTCTTCAGCACTGCGGTTTGCCAGTCGTCATCGCTGAAGTAGTCACGCACAGCCCCAAGCGGCTGTAGCCGGGTCCCAGGCTGGCCAATGGCGATCACCGGCCCCAGCCGAGCCGCATGCCATGCGAGCAGATCTTCGAAGGTACTGTCTTCGAGCAGAGCCAAGCGCTCGACCGAACTGGCGCGTGAACGCGAATGAACACGTACCCGCAAGTCATCGTCCTGGAAGGAGCGCAGGAAGAGTACGGGAGCGCGTTCGTCGCGCGTGATCGCTCGCTTGATGGCAGGCATGGCGAGTCGGCGGAACGTCTGAGCCGGGAGTGGTGCGACGCTGATGACCGCGAGTCCTAGAGCAAACATCACGAATGACACTTTTCGTACGATTCGTGCATCTCCCATGGTGAATCCAATGCCGCCGATACCGACGCAGAAGACACCGGCGCTCACGACAGTCACACTCAGCGCTCCTGCCAGTGACTCAGCGAGAGTCCAGCGGGGCCCAAGATTGGAGCTACGGAAATCTCGAAGGAGGAATGTGGAAGCCAGAGTGCCCACGAGTAAGAGGGCGCCTACAAGCAAGAACATTCCAGTGAGACCCATACTCCCGGTGACGAAGTACAGCCCTATGAGACCGATGCCTGCACCGAATGCCAGGACGAGTATCCGAAGATGCGACCCACGGCGTATCCGGCGCGCGGCTAGGGTGAGCACGACATCATTGGGCTGACGTGAGACGCGGCGGCGGAACGGACTTGTGGCGGCTTCGATGAATCCACGGTCCAAGAGGTCAGCACGTATCGACCGAGTGAGCACTGTGAGCGTCGCTGCGAGGCCGAGCGCCGCTGCATTCACTAGACGAAGCCCGTCGACATGTAAGGTATCCCAGCCGTTAAGATCGTCGAGCGGGGGAAGGTCTGCGGAGACGATGAGCGCCACTTGACGCGCGAGCTCGACTAGGTCGAGTGATTGTGCTGTACCGGCATCCACAGCAGATGCGTAGGCGGGACCGGCTCCCAGTTGCGCGACCACCCACAAACGGTCCTGTGTGAACTGAACCTTGGCGACTTCGGCCTGTCCGTCCTCGGCTTCCCAGGACTCATGGACTTGTGTTGCTCCCGTCGGGTACCGTCCGATCGTTGGAGCATCCAGCTCCCATATGTTGGCAAGGCTATTGGCCCATCCGTGAGTGGGAAGCTCGACAATCATGATTTCGGCAGCGAACCCAGACGCTCCCGTGTCCCACGTCCATAACGCTCGTCGTGAGGAGAGAACCAGCTTCTCATTTGCGGTATCCGTCATCACATGACCGGGCGGAAAGATCGTGTCGTGTTCAACCTCATAGAAGGCCGGTCCGGGTGCGACGGGTAACCCCAAGGTGCGGAGTTCCTCCGTGGTTGCGCCAGCCGTCTCGAAGGGTAACGGATTGGGGGTTTCGGGTTCCGCTGTTTCAAATGGAACACCGCGGTTGTGCATGTAGATGAGCCAAGGAAGACGCTCTAACGCCTGCGCCACAACGGGGGATAGCATGACCGTCCCGACACCGATCATCGTTACGAGCAAGACCCCGAGGAGAGCCGGTCCTCGCGCGCGCCACATCCCGGGAGAGAAGCCAGGAGCAACGCGCGGTTGCGGAGCCTCCTCCCGCCGACGCCACGCCATCATTGATCCGTGCGCAGGATCGTGGCCGAATCGGCATGCGCACCGGCGACCCTCTGGGTTTGTCGCAACAGCGTTGCAGATGCCGCATCACGTTGCACCTGCGTGGTCGGCCAGTATGAGAGTTGAGCGGACAACAGACAGCCCATTTGATCGTTCCCCCCGGACGATGTCCGCGACCAGTGCGGACGGCAACAGCCTACATGGGCAGGTCAGGCGCAGATTGACAATGGACGAGCAGTATTTATCAGTCGACGATCTCGATCCCGGCGCCAGCGAGCTCCGCAGGCAACCGGCGAACTGAATCTCGGTCGTACTCCTTGACGTCATCGGTGAGTTGCGCCCACGGCTTTGCCCACTGGTGATCAGGACGTCCGTTGCGCCGCTGGTGATGCTCCCATCGGCGATGCTCCCATTCGGCGAGGTATTCAACCTGATCATCGCTGAACGTGTACAGGCGCGGAACCTCCGCGCGGCGCCAAGAGAGCCCGGCCAGCGCGAGTTTCACTGGGGCATCGACGATCTGCGCCCGATTGGACTCCTGATTGAACGCTGACAGGTCGTCCCAAGACTGCTCGGCCACCGCGGATCCGGTGGCATTGGCGGTGCGTTGAGCAGTCCGCTGGTAGGCCTCGTGTGCTTGCCTCGCTAGCTTCCCGATCTCGTTGTCGCTTAGCAGGTTCTGCTTTCCGAGTGCGCGATGCGGAGTCCAACCCGCACGTGCAGTCAGGGTCGGCAATCGGGATGCCAGCTCCAGAGCGCGCTCTTGCCGGTCAGCAACGCCCGCGTCGGGCAGCACCGCCAAGATCGCATCGCGGACGATCAGCAGCTCCTCCGGATCGAGAATGATGGTGGGTTCTTGTGCCAGGCTGCAGCCTCTCACCTCAACGCCAGCAGCCCGCAAGATCGATTCGGCACCCTCGGCTACCGCCCGGATCGCCTGCTGCGCTTCGTCGCTTTGTCGGGCCAATTCGGGAGATCCTGAAGGTCCGCGATCAATGGTCCCGAACAGGGTTGGTACTTCGTCAGGCCACCGTGATGCATCGAGCAGCAGCTGGTCGGCGAGAATCGCGGTGGAAGTCAGCGCGAGCACGGCCGGATCGGTGAGCAGTCCTCGCTGCGAGATCAGGACAGGTTTGGCGGGCGACTGATCCAGGCATTGCTGCCACACTGCAATGTCGTCCACCAGCGCGGCAACCCGGGCGCTCGGGAACGCCTCAGCAACTGCAGCGGCGACGGGGAAGCCCTCGGTCGGGTCGGCCACGGCCACGATGATCGCCGGCCCGCTACTGGTGGCTTTGCTTGCGGGCGGCTCAACCCAGGCGCTGAGTAGCCCATCCACGATGTGCACCACCGACTGCGGACTGCGGGCGGTCGGGATGAACAAGAGATTGGAGCGGTCTTCGATGCCGGAAGCGGCCTCGTCCACCCAGCTGCGGTCGATGCCCACACAGTGTACGGTCATCCGTTCTCCGAGCTGTTGCCAGCCGACAACTGCCTGTCGGGCGATCTCAGCGGCCTCCCAGCAATCACCGACAACGATCGGCGGAGGACTGACAGAATCGTCCAACCGTGGCGGGCAAATCCGCAAGGTTGCGATGGCAAGCTGCGTGGTCTTGCACAGCGCGGTGCCCTCACCAGTGCGATTCCATTGCTGAGCGACTTGGCGCCCGGCGAACAGCACTTTCGTGGGGAATCCGGTGTTGTCGAACAAGGACCCCACGCGTGTGGCCAGCTTCGCGGTCTCCTGATCCGTCGCCGCTGCGACGATCACCTCCTTGGCATCTTGCAGGATGCGGCGTAGGGAATCATCGCTGGCCGCGGGCACCAGCACGATGCCCTCGGCCCTGAGCTGTAGTTCCGCATCTTGCGGCTGCTCGCCCACGACCACAACAGAATCCTGCATGCCGCGCGATTTGCGCTTGCGGTAGTTGAGCGCGAGGCCCACCACTTCTGTGGAATTGCCGAGAACCACGATGTGCTCGCGGCAACGTCGAGCCTTCCGCAGCGCGCCATGACGATCGAGGATTCTGATGGCGACAGCCAGTGCTGCCCCGAACAAGACCAAGAACGCCAAGAAACGAGCCAGGTTCAATGCCAGCGGCGGGCTGACTTGCGCGGGCAGGTCGTAAGCCAGCCCGAACAGGATCAGCGAACGATAGACCCACTCGTCCCATCGAGCATCAGGATAAGCCTGCGCCCAACCAAGAACCCCGAGTGCGAGTGCGAGCAGTGCACCGATGATCAATGCTCGTTGATAAGGCTGGAGTGAATCACGCGGTTTGGATTCGTCGGACACTAGCGCTCCTCACTGTTACCAAGTCAGGATACGGGAAAGGCGCGATCCTGCTTGTCGGGGAGCGACTAGTGCCAGCTGCGGTGGTGCGGCAGCAGAACCGCCGCCACACCACCGCAGAAACCACCCCCGGAGCTCACTCCTTCAGACTCAACAACCACGCCAGCAGATAGCTGTACGTATTGCCGTCATCGATCAGCTCGCGGTCCATCCGCCGGGCAATCTCCAGCGCGTCGCGACGCTCCTGCTCCCCGGCCATCGCCGAGTACATCAGGAGGTAGTCGCCGTACTGCTGCTCGAACCCCTTGGTCGCGGTGGCCTCGGCCACGTTCTGCTTGATGCGTTCCGGGTCGCCGCCCAGCTGGTCGGACGAAGGACTCACCGGCAGCAGCAGAATGGCCAGGGCAGCGGCCGGTTCGGCCGAGAACCAGGTGGCGTAATCCCGCTTGCCGCCGAAGATCAGCGGCGTGATGGTGTGGCCGAAGCCCTTGTACACCGGATCGTCCAGGTTGAAATCGGTCCAGTAGGCGCGGGCCGCCGACGCCTCGAGCGCATGCATCCAGTTCGCCTGCGCCTCCAGTGGCTCGTCCCCGCTGGCACGGGCCCACAGAGTCAGGCCGGCGTAGGCGGTCACGGCCTCGGAGACCGACTCTTGATTGTTGCCGTCCGCGAACGGAGCGGTTCCGGATGCCCAGGAATGCGACTGGTACGGGTCGAAGTTGCGGTTCGCCACGAAGAACTCGCTCGCCGGGAAACTCGCGATGTCCGCGGCTACCAGATTCATCACGGGAGCGATCCGTTCCGCCAGCGCCGGATCATCGGCGGCCAGCACCCCCGCGGCGTAAAGGAAATAGCCGTAGTGGAAGTGGTGGTCATTGAACTCGTCCGAACCGAATGACGGCGTATTACCGACGATGCCGTGGTTGCGGGTGTCGTAGAAGAAGCAGAACGCGGCACGGGTCTGGCAACCGTCCGGCTCCATCCATTTCTCCAACTCCGAGGTCACCTTGCTGGTGAGCTGCTCAGCTGCATCGTCCGCTCCGACCTGCCGGGCGATCTGGATCAGCTGGGCGTCCCGGTAGAGCGCCTTGCCGCCGAAGTAGGTGTCGGCAGGGTAGGGCTGCGCGGCCGCGATGTCGGCGCGCACGGCGTCGGCGACTTCGTCGCGTTCGCCCCCGCTCAACCCCGAAAGATCCAGGCTCGTGCGGGCCTGTTGCACGGGTTCGTCCCATGTCAGTTCGCTGCCGGGATACAGGGTCAGGGTGCCGAAGATGCTGGGGTAGCTGCCGATGGGGTCGGCGTCGGTCAGCAGGCTGTCGGCCTGATGCGGCATCGCCGCCACGGCGGTCTGGCCGCCACCCTTGGTGTGGTAGTCGATAGTCGTGCCGACCTGGTCGGCCACCTCGTACGACACCGACGTCGAGACCACCGGGTCGGCGGCCAGCTTCGCCAGTTCCGACAGCGTGCCATCGGAGGGCACCGCGAACCAGGTGGCGCTCTGCCCGGTGTCCAGCCCGACCGTCGTGCCGCTCACCTTTCCCGAGGTGACAAGGCCATACTTGGACGCCCCGCCCTGCACCGACCAGGCATCGCCGTCGGAGGCGAAGGGCAGGTTCGTGGTCAGGTCGACATCCGCGGCGGCGGTGAAGCTGACGAACGGTGAACCCTCCGCGATCGTGACGCTGCCGACCACATCACCGTCGACGCTGCCCTCCATCGTCACCGACAACTCGTCATAGGCGGTGACCTTCCAGGTCGTGCCGGCGCCGGTGGTCACATCGATGATCGGGGCATAGCCGCCCATGATCGTCTTGTCGTTCGTGGTCACGGTCGGCAACCCGAGGGCGAAGCCGTCGTCGTCCACCCCGAAGCTCAGCGGCAGCGGGAACACCGGCTGCGCGACATCGCCGAAGACCAAGCCCGAGAACCATTTATTGGTCGGCGGCAGCAGGCCCTCGGCGAGTCGTTCCGGATGCAGATCCAACCCGTCGCGCTGGACGATGCCGTCGACCAGACCGGAGACCTGGTCGGTGCCGAGCACGGTCGCCGACGACGTGGGCCGCGCGTTACCGGAGGGGCTGGTCGCTGCCGGAGCGGACCCACCCGAGTCAGGAGCGGACGTGCATGCCACGAGCGCCATCAGCAGACCTGCGCCGAGCAGCCCGTTACGGATACCTCTTGGTGTGGCCATACCACCGTCACCTCAATCCGATCTTGGTCAGGAATGCGAGCAGTTCTTCAGTGGGACCAGCAAGCCAGCCGTCGTCGCGCAGGTCCATGATGACCGTCACCGGAGTGCCGAGCCTGGTCAGCGACGACAACGCCGGATCCGTGAGTGCGGGGCTGTCGATGGTGACAAAGGTGATCGCCTTGCCCTGGTCGTTCGTTTTCACGGTGACCCCGGAGACGGTTCCCTGCACGGTCTGATTGTTCGGCAGCACGATGCGGGTGCTGGCGCCCTGCTCGACCCGGCCGTACTCGGACGGCTCCAACTCGAACTGGGCGGTCACCGTGCGCTCCCCGTCGGCCACGACGAGCGCCATCGGTGAGCCGCTGGGCAAGAATGTGCCCGGCCGGGCATCGATCGAAGCGACGTAGCCGTTGGAGACGGCGTGATAGGTGATGGTGCCGGACTCGGCGTCGATGGTGTAGGCCTCGGTGGACAGCGGGTTGAGGCCGTGGCTGACATCCTGCTGAAGCTGCAGGCTACTGAGAGTGAACAGCGGATCTCCGGCGGTGACCGCATCTCCAGGACGCACCCTGAGGTCGGTCACCACTCCACCGTAGGATGACCCGACCATCGCCACGGGCGCATCGACCGTGGCGGTGAAACTGGCCACCTGCGACTGGCGTTGGTTGAACAGCAGGGTGAGCGCGAACGTGATCGCGGCGACGAGCAGGATTCCGCCCCACAGTTTGAGTCGATTGGTCCAGGTCATGGTCGGCGCTCCTTCTGAGCTGGTGAGGTGGTGTCATCCAAGGGCGGGGGCAGCCGCGCGTCGGGGGAACGCGGTGTGCGACTCGTCGTCCTCTTCGTGTGTTGTGAACGGGTGAGACTCGGTGGATCGTTGGGCGATGGCCGCGGACTCGCCGTGCGCCAACAACTCGACCTGCTCGCGCGCAGCCCGCATGGTTTCCATGTTGAGGGGTTCGATGGCGCGGGACTCGCTGAGGGCGTCGATGAGATCGACATCCGTGAGGTCGGCGGCGCCCGGTGTGACGCGGGCCTCCCGGAATCCCACCACGATGAACGCGCCGAGGACCAGCGTGTTCACCACGCACCAGAAGGTCGCGACATTGAGGTGACCGAGGCTGATATCACGCCACAGCGCGACGATCGAGGTTCCGAGCAGGAAGACGAACGTGTAGACGATGGGAATCATGAAGTTGAACGCGGACGCCTTCTTGCCGCTCGCCCCGGTAACGTGCCATTTCGTTTCGACCCCGAGAAGAGCGTTGCGCAGGGCCTTGATATAAATCGGGAACGAACTCGCCGCCAGCAGCAGCACCTCCCAGCGGAAGGTGCCCAGGGTGAGGGCCGCCAGCAGGATCTGCAGCACGTAGAAGCCCGAATAGAACAGGAACCAGGTTGTCAGGCTGACTTGCAGATTCACCGGATGCAGGTCGAGGAAGATCTCCATCGCGGGCACGAAGAGCAAGATGCCGGGGACGATGCCCGTCAGGTAGAACGTGGCGGTCACGAAGTACATGATCCGCTGATCCAGCGAGAGCTTGTACCGGGGATTGAGCGGATTGTGAGTGAACAGGATCTCGAAGCCGCCGGTCGCCCACCGCAACTGCTGCTTGGTGTAGGCCTCGATCGTGTCGGGCGCATCGCCAACCGCCATCGTCTGAGCAATGTAGGTGGACTGCCAACCGCGCTCGTGCAGCATCAGCGAGGTCCACACGTCTTCGGACTTCGACTGGGCATACATGCCGCCGACGTCGAGCACCGCCGCCCTGCGGAAGAGCACGTTGGTGCCAACGCAGAAGGCAGCATTGAAGTGATTACGGCCCGGCTGGATGAAGCGGTAGAACATCGTCTGCATGTACCCGGCACCCCGGGAGATGATGTTGCGCATGTTGCCGTAGGTCTGCGGGGTCTGTACGAAGGCCATCGTGGGGTCCACCATGAACGGCAGGGTCTCCTCCAGGAACTCAGGCCGCGGCACGAAGTCCGCGTCCAAGATCACGAAGAAGTCGCCTTTCGCCACTGTCAGTGCGTTGTTGACGTTGCCCGCCTTGGCGCCATGGTTGGTGAGGCGGCGGACGTAGCCGATCTGCAGACGGGCCGCGAGATCGCGCACCTCGTCGGACTTGCCGTCGTCGAGAATCCAGGTCTGGTGCGCCCCTCGGACTGCCATCGCGGCTTCGGCGGTTCGCCGGATGACCTCGACCGGCTCGCCGTAGGTGGTGATCAGGATGTCGACTTTCACCTGCTCTCCGTCCAGGTGCAGCGGCCAGCGGGTGGGATCGTCTGTGACGTACAGTTCCTCGTTGGTCGCGGGGTCGTAGAGGTTGCGCTGGGCGTCGTAGAACGAGAACGTGCGCGGGTTCTTCATGCCTGAGAAGATCGCCCACATCGCCATCAGCGCGTGAAAGATGAGAATGACCTCCGAGACGATCACCATCGTCCACGGCACCAGGTCTCCACGGTTGCGGGGATTGAGCAGGAACCACGCGTAGGCGAGGATGCCGATCGTCGCGGCGAGGGATGCTGCGACCACCACGGGGGTGTAGGGGTTCTTGGACCGTGCTCGGCGTGCTGCCGGAATGAGTTCGTCTTCCGTGGCCAGGTCAGGCGCCAAGGCAAACGCGGACATGATCCTCCTAGGGCAAGGACGTCATTGGGAGACTGCGTGATGCAACTGGTTTGGCTACCCCGGGGTGTGGGGTGCAATCTGTTGGAGCTTTGCCGGCCAGCAGGGGGCCGGCCAGGGACGAATCCGAGTTGGGGCTCTCTTATCAAGTTACCGTCCAGCTAAGCAGTGAAAAGTGGCGAGAATGTGAGCCTGCTGTTACAGACGAGTAAAAACACCGGGCTCGGATGGGGAAGGCTGGCCGCGCGCCGACGCAATCGGACGATATCGGGGACGGTTATAGCTCCTATGGATATATAAGTGTCCCCAATATCGCCGGGTACCCGACAGGGGAGCAGGTGGCTGGTCTTCGTCCCGGTCTGAGACGCGCATTTGCGAACCCTGTGCCGTCGGCTACACTGCTCCTGTGTCCGAGACCATGATCATGCAGACCACGCGCCCTACCGGTGCGGGCTGTTCGTGTTGTCCGGCCTCGCGATGTCTTCGGTGTTGCTAAACGCCACCGACCACCGCTGGCTTCGCCGCTAGCACCCAATTCTCCCTTTCATTGGGTGGATCAGCGAACAAGCTAATAATCGTCAGCTGGTAGCCATCACTTGGCGGGCATCTTCCACCACGTAACGGCAAGTTGACCATCTCTTCGCAGTCTCGTCTGCCTACCGCACGGCCCCACCCCGACGCCGTGCGACGGGCATATCCGTCATTTCATTTTCTTGGAGGAACGCAGTGTCCGACCGCTTCGGCTTGTTCAACGACATCCTCTCCGGCTCGTCCGAGGTGCCGTTCGCAACGAGCGCCTGGCAGCATTTCGTCGGTGAGGAGTACGACCCGCACCGATTCGCTTCGGCAACCGTGGACTTCGTCCGCACTTGGGACTGGGATTGGGTGAAGATCAACCCGCGCGCGGTCTACTACGCCGAGGCGTGGGGCTCGGTCTTCGACCCCGACGACTACTCCGGGATGATCCCGAAGCAGTTGAGCCCGGCGATCACCGCACCGGCCGACCTGGCCACGATTCGGCAACTGACGATCGCCGACACCCCTGCGCTGGCTGAGCACGTGACCTCTGCACGGCTCATTCGCGAGGAGCTACCCGATCGTCCGCTTCTGCAAACGGTGTTCTCACCGCTGTCGGTGCTGCTGCAGACTGCGGGCCTGCCGCTGTATCCCGGCGACGTCGTCTACGGCGCAGACACGTCCTTCACCCAGGACGATCTGCTGCGCAGCGATCCGGATGCCACGCACGCCGCGTTGCGGGCTATCGCAGCAACCCTCGCCGACTACGTCACCGAGCTGCTCAAGCCGGTGGCCGACGGTGGGGCAGGTCTGGACGGTATCTTCTACGCCGTCACCGGCACCGCCAGCGACGGTCATGTCGATGCCGATTCCTTCGAGACGTTGTCGCGTCCCTACGACCAGATCGTGCTGGACGCCGCGGCTGACGCGGCTGTGGTTTTCCACACCTGCAAGGCCAATTCGCACCCCGAGTGGTTCGTCGACTATCCCATCGATGCGCTGCACTGGGACCAGTTCCTGCCCGGCAATCCGCCGGTGGACGAAGACCTCGGCATCATCCCGGTCGGCGGGGTCCGCAGTGATCTGTTCGCTCCCGGCAGTGATCCCCAGCAGGTCGACGACCAGCTGCGGCGCACCCTCGCGGCCCGCGAGAACAAACCATTCCTGCTCGCCCCCAGCTGCACCATTCCCACACCGGCGGATCCGGAACTTCTCCGGCTACTCCGAAACGCTCGCTAACATCTGCCCATCGCGGCACAACACGCAAGGAGACCAACCATGGCGCACAAGGCGCACCACTCGAAGCGACGGCTCGCGCCCGTCGCCGTCCTCTTAGGCCTCGGCTTGCTGCTTTCGGCCTGCTCCAGCGGTTCGACGAGTTCGGCCGCGTCGGGGTCGTCCGATGACGCCGTCAACATCGGGGTGATCTACCCCAAGACCGGCCAGTACGCCGAATACGGCCGGCTGTTCGAGCAGGGCTTCGAACTCGCGGTCAAGAAGGTCAACGCCGATGGCGGGGTGCAGGGCAAGGAACTCGGCCTCAAGTACTTCGACACCCAGTCCGACCCGAAGCAGTCGGCAGCCGTCGCCCCGAAGCTGGTAGCCGATCCGTCCATCATCGCGGTCGTCGGCGACTACTCGTCGGGTTCCTCGACGGCGGCCTCGCCTACCTTCCAGCAGGCCGGCCTGGTGCACTACGGCTTCAACAACTCCTCACCCACGTTCCCGGAGACTGGTGACCACGTGTGGAGCCCGGCCATCGCCCAGGACGTCTACCAGGTGACCAACGCCAACGTCGTGGCCACCAAGGCCGAGAAGATCGCCGTGGTCTACATCGAGAACGACTGGGGCAAGCAGGCCTACGGCTTCTTCAAGGACCAGGCCGAGAAGAACGGCACCGAGATCGTCTACGAGTCGTCCTACCTCGCCGACTCCACCGACCTGTCGCCGATCCTCATTCCGGCGAGGGACGCCAACCCCGACGCCATCGTCCAGATCGGCTACGGTCCCGACGGAGCCCTGGTGATCAACACCCTGCGCGACAAGCTCGGCTACACGGGCCCCTACTTCGGCGGTCAGAACACCCCCGAGTTCTTGGAGCTCGCTGGTGACAACGCCGAAGGCTCGATCATCACCGGCATCTTCACGGTGAACAGCCCCGACCCGCTCGTGCAGGAGTTCGTCAAGGACTTCCGGGACGAATACGGCGAGGAGCCGGGCGACTTCAACCTCACCGCCTACCAGGCGATCATCGACCTGGCCTACGGCGCCAATCACACCAGCGCCACCCGTGAGGGAATCCAGGAAGCTCTGCAGACCATCACCGATTTCCCGTCCTACCAGGGAACCGGCACCTTCAAGTTCGACCAGGCGACCCGGCGCGTCGACAACCCCCAGCCGCTGCTGCTGGTTGTCCACAACGGCGCCTTCGAGGTCTACGAGTCGTGACTGATCGCGCTGCCCCCGGGATCCGCTGGACGGACCCCGGGGCAGCGCGCCGTCGTCCTGTATCTCGTCACTAGGGGAAATCTGAATGATCGACACGCTGATCGCCGGACTCATCCACGGCAATGCCTACGCCCTGGTGGCCGTGGGCATGTCACTCATCTTCGGCGTCACGAATGTCGCCAACTTCGCGCACGGCTCCGTGTTCGCCATCGGTACCATGCTCGGCTGGTGGTTCGCGGCCGTGCTGGGCTGGCCGATCCTGCCCACCCTGCTTGCCACGTTGGTCATCACCAGCCTGCTCGGCCTGTTGATCAACGTCAGCGTCGTCGGTCCGCTCTCGAAATCCCCACCGATCGCTGCGCTACTGGCGACGATCGCGGTCGGCATGATCCTCGACAACGGCTCCCAGCTGGTCTTCGGACCGCAGACGCGGGCCTTTCCCCAGATTCTGCCCACGCACAACCTGCAGCTCGGGGGAGTGCGCTTCGGCACCTCCGATGTGGTGATGCTCGCCATCACGCTGGCCTCGATGGCTGGGCTGGCGGTCTTCCTCAAGGTGGGTAAGTCGGGCCAGGCCATCCGCGCCACCGCGCAGGATCCCGATGCTGCGCGCCAGATGGGCATCCCGGTGCGGCGGATCCAGAACCTGTCGTTCATCATCGCCTCGGCGCTGGCCGGCGTCGCGGGCATCTTCGTCGGACTCTTCAACTCCAACATCAACCCCGCCAGCGGCGCGAGCGCAGGACTTGCTGCTTTCGTAGCGGCGACCATCGGTGGGCTGGGCTCCATGCCCGGCGCGGTGATCGGCGGACTCGTGCTGGGACTTGCCGAGGCTGTCGGCGTCTACTGGTGGGGCGATGGGGTGCGCGATCTCATCACGTTCGGCGTGCTGATCCTGGTGCTCGTGGTGCGTCCCAGCGGTCTGCTCGGCCGGCGGCATACCATCGGCGCGGAGCCCCTGACCGGCACCTTCCTCGGCGGCGGGCATCCGATCGCCCTGCCGCGGTGGGCACAGATCGTCGTCGTCGGTCTTGCCATCGCCTTCCCCTTCGTGCTGGGAGACGCGGCCGCAGGCGTGGGCACCCAGGTGCTGCTGTTCGCGATCGCCGCGGTAGGCCTCACCCTTATCTCGGGATCGGCCGGCCAGATCATCCTCGGCCAGGCGGGCCCCATCGCGGTCGGCGCCTATACGTCCGCTCTGCTCGTCCTCACCTTTCAGCTGCCATTCCTGGTCGGTCTGCTGCTCGGAGGCCTGGTCGCGGCCATCATCGCGAGTGTGCTCACCTTCCCGGTGTGGAAGCTCGGCGGGCACTATGTCGCGATCGCGACCATCGGTGTGGGGGCAGTCACCGTCGCGATCATCCGGATCGCCGAGCCCATCACGCGCGGCTCGTACGGGCTGACCGGTATTCCGTTCCCCAAGATCTTCGGGCAGACACTGTTCTCCCAAAGCTCCTTGTATCTCCTCGATCTGGCGGTGCTGCTGGTGACGTTGCTGGTGGTCACACGCATCCGGGCATCCCACCTGGGCAAGGCCGTCGCCTCGATCGGGTCGGACGCAGTGGCCGCCGAATCGCTGGGTATCCGACCCTCGGCTTACAAGGCGGTGGCCTATGCGCTCGCCTCGTTCTTCGCCGGGCTGGCGGGGGCTCTGATGGCTCACCAGTACACCTACATCGATCCGTCGATGTTCCCGCTGTCGATGTCCATCCTGGTGCTGACGATCATCGTGCTCGGTGGTCTCAACTCGCCGCTCGGCGCAGTAGTCGGTTCCATCGTGCTGGTCGGTGCGCCGGAGTTCCTCCGGATCGTCCCCGAGTGGCGGATCATCGGCTACGGCCTCCTGCTGATCCTGATCATCCGTTTCCGCCCCCAGGGCATCTTCGTGAGGAAGTGACATGGCAACCGCGGCTAATCCCTCAGAAACCGGGCATGGGTCCACCGACCCGAGTCGAGCGATCCTCGCCGACGACACCGCGCCGGTGCTGCGCGTGCGCAACCTGGACAAGTCATTCGACGGCGTGCATGCGGTCAACGACCTCTCTTTCGATGTGGCTCCCGGCGAGGTGGTGTCCATCATCGGTCCCAACGGGTCGGGCAAGTCGACCACCATCAACCTGCTGGCCGGCCTGCTCAATCCCGACTCGGGGACGATCGAGTTCGACGGGGTCCGGCTGGAGCACGCCGACCCGGTCGCTGCGTCCGAGGCGGGCATTTCGCGGACCTTCCAGAACGGGCGTGTCTTCGGCACACTGAGCGTCCGGGATAACGTGGCGCTCGGCCTGCACAAGCAGCTTCGGAAGGCCCGGCCCTGGCGGGGACTGAGCCGCTATCCGGTGATCCGCTGGGCGCCGATGCTGGCCGAGACCGCGCTCGCGCTGGTTCCCGGCCCCGGCACGCGCGCCGAGTTGAGCGAGATTCCCGCGCTGGTGGACGAGCAGTTGGCCCGCTTCGGAGACCGTCTGCTGCCGCGCCGCACCGACCGGGCCTACACCTTGTCATATGCGAATCGCCGGCGCACCGAGATCGCCCGAGCGCTCATTTCGAAGCCCAAGTTGCTGCTGTTGGACGAGCCGACCGCCGGCATGAACCAATCCGAGACCGCCGAGGTGCTCGATCAGCTGCTTGCGCTGAAGGCGGCCGGGCAGACGATCGTGCTCGTGGAGCACAAGGTCGACCTGGTGCTGGCGCTGTCGGACCGCGTGCTGGTCATGGACAACGGGCGGCTGATCGCGGGCGGCGAGCCCCTCGCGGTCCGCAATGATCCGGCAGTCATTGAGGCATATCTCGGCCGTCGCCGGGTGCAGGCGAGGGAACGCTCGCGAGCGCACGAAGAGGACTCCGCGGAGACTCCGAAGCGTCCGCTGCTCGAGGTCAGCAACGTCGATGTCTACTACGGCCCGGTGCATGCGCTGCAGGATGTATCAATCTCAGTGGGCGAGGGAGAGATCGTCTCCCTGCTCGGCGGCAACGCGTCGGGGAAGTCGACGACCATGAAGACGATCCTTGGGCTCGTGCAGCCGCGGCATGGGCAGATTGCCTTCGACGGCCGCGATCTCAAGTCGGTCGACACGTCGTTGCGGGTGCGCAGCGGCATCGCCACGGTTCCCGAAGCGCGGCGGATCTTCCCCGAGATGACCGTGCAGGAGAACCTGCTGACCGGCGCATACACCCGATCCGACCGGGCAGGCGTCCGCGATGACTTGACGGCGATTCTCGACCATTTCCCGCGTCTGGCGGAGCGTCGTGATCAGGCCGCAGGGACGATGTCGGGTGGCGAGCAGCAGATGCTCGCCTTCGGACGCGCCCTGATGAGCAAGCCGCGGCTGATCTGCATGGACGAGCCGACGATGGGGCTCGCGCCGCTGCTGGTCGAGCAGGTGCTGGAGGAGATCGCCCGGCTGCGCGCCGAGCTGGGCATCGCGGTGCTCATGGTCGAACAGCAGGCCGAGCTGGCGTTGTCCATCGCCGACCGCGGCTATGTGCTGGCCAACGGCCGGATCGTGCTGGAGGGCAGCGCCGAGACCTTGCTCAACGACACCGCCGTCCAGGAGGCCTACCTCGGGCGGAATGGGCGGGGTTCAGCGGCGCAGGGGTCGGAGGCGGACGAGCCGCAAACCGCAGCTACCGAGAGTGAGGAAGCACAAGACTAGGTACAGCGACGTCTGCCTGTCTGTGGCATAGGTACGCGCCTCTTCTTCTTCTTACTAGTGAGTGGTGTATAGCTGCGGAATAGTCGCCATTCCTAACTTGTTGAGTATTCAACTACTTAGGAGTGGACGAGCTATGAACGCACCAACCGAGCGGCTGGATCCGGCCACCCACATGGACATGCTGAGCTTGCGCGTCCGTGATCTGCCGGGCCTGCTCGCCTACTACACCGATGGGGTGGGACTCGTTCCGCTGTCCGAGGGGAGCG
>Ga0334890_1001361_pt1 | contig 33001 bp, 24 predicted proteins | sample GraSluR1_MG_3_FD_207220 | JGI IMG/M metagenome (GOLD analysis project Ga0334890, IMG submission 207220) | Sludge microbial communities from methane-producing bioreactor in Wageningen University, Netherlands - Granular Sludge_31_08-R1 | ecosystem: Engineered > Bioreactor > Anaerobic >... | reverse complement strand
TTGAGTCTGTAAAATGCAGATGGCGAAGCAAGACTGAGGAGGGGGGAAATATTATATTTGCTGATAAATCCTTTATCCTGTCATCATCCCTTATATAAAGAAATATGCGGTAGGAATCGCTCTTCTCCCTGTCCCAGAGCGGGGAGAGATTAAGCGAGTTTCTGCATATAATATGAGAGACCTTTACTCTGCCTGAATCTGATCCATGCTTTTTAAGCTGCACTGAGCCTGTACCAGTAGTTACTCCGGCAGAAATGCCATAATGAATAACAGGCATTTCCGGATAGCCGGTACCTGTAATATCCGCAGGAATATTGAAATTTTCACCCCGGGGAAGAGACTTAAACAGGGCAATATCCGCCCTCTCATTAACATCATCAGAAGCATGGATATACTGCTCACCCCTTTCAAATATCTCCAGTGCCAGGGCACCTTTACTGCTGCTCCTTCCTGAATCTATGTCGCTTTTTATTATATCAAGGGAGATGCTTTTTATTTTCTCTATTTCATTAAAGGCAGATTCATCACAAAGGGCGTTTAAACGGAATCCCCGGGAAGAGCCGCTTTTAAAGTCACTCACAACACGGCCGCTCCATATGCGCGCGTCAGCCTCACGCTCCCAGTCAGCAGCAGCGGGTATTAATATAATATCCTGCAGCTCCGCCTTTAAGTCAGCCCCGTAAATGGGCGAACAGAGCAGAAATATAAATAATATGTAATATCCTGTTTTTTTCATTATAAATGTAATTATACTTATCAAAAATTCCATTCAGCCATTATATAAAAGGGATTTCACCTCTAATATCCATCCGCAAGCTGGAAAAAACAATAAAGCAACAATTTGTCAGAAGTTATTTTAACATTTCAACTCTTTTTTTGCCAAAACCGCGCAGGGGCAAAAAAAAAATTTCCTTCTGCATACATATAAGTTTTTCTGCTGTTTTTTTTTAATTATTCGCCCTTATGCTCTGCAATGATTTTATTCAGATCATCAGATCAACAGAAAACTTCAAGGCACGAGACAGGTACAGAGCAAGCCTGAAGATTTTTTATGTTCCCATAGGCAAAATTTTTGACTTGACCCCTCATTTTTTATATTATATTAATATCAAATGGAGATCAGTAATTATTTCTAAAGATATTTTTTAGTGCAATAATGATGTTTTCCATATCCCCGCCGCCTTCGGCGGCGGGGATAATAGAGCATTTTATTTCAAATATAAGTTAAGGAATTAACACTGAATGGAGATATTAAAATAATGCAGATAAACATCAACATTGACTCTGAAGATATCATCGATGCGGCGGCAAATATGCCCCTTGATGAAAAATTAAAACTTTACGACAAAATTAAAGACGACATTACTCAATATCGCATCGAAGCACTCTTTAATGAATTTAAATCAAATGATCTCTCAGATGATGAAATTACCGAAATAGTCGAACATGTCAGATCAGAACGCTATAAAAATAATAGTTGATACTAATCTATGGATAGGAATGCTTATCGGCAAAAAATTAGCATCCCTGAAAGAGCTGTTAATTCAAGGTAAAGTCAAGATATATTTTTCTGAAGAGCTCTTTGAAGAGATTGTAAAAGTTATTGACTATCCCCGAATACAAAAAATAATTTCCAAAAAATAAATTCTATGAACTGATTTCACTTCTGGACAAAAAAATTATATTTATAAAACCTGACTGTGAAATTAATGACTGCCGGGATATAAAAGACAATTTTCTTCTTGAACTTGCCATATCCGCAGAGGGTGACTATCTGATTACCGGAGACAATGACCTTCTTGTTCTTGATCCATATAAAAATATCAGGATTATAACAGCCTCGGAATTTGAGAACATTTTTCTAATTGAGAACAAAGAGCCTTAATTCACCACCGCCGCACGTACGGACAGACCCCCGTGTCTGTCCTTATCCCTTTACTAATCATCATCCCCCCCACCCGGCTAAATCAAATCCGCAGCATCTGCACAAAATCCTCCTTCATAAAATTACCATCATGATCCTTAAGCCCGCTGCTCCCCCCTTTAATTTTAATCCTGTAAATATTTCCGTGCAATACATCACGCAGTTTAAATGTAAGCTGTGTAAAATCGGGACTCCAGTTTATCCCGACGATAGAAGGTGAAGTACCTCCCCCGCTCCCCATTATTTTCTCAGCAGAAATGGAAAGTGTAACAGGGTTTACAGGCCTGGAAAAATCGACCCTTACAATATTACTAAATGAACTACCCTCTCCATCCAAAGTAAAAACCGGAATTTCATCCTGCATCCAGTCCGGTCCCCCAATCCCGCCTACAGCAGAAACATAGGGCGCGACAGAACCGGGCCCGTTAACAGTAAACCTGAACCTGTAATCCTTAACCAGGGGGTTCCCCTGCAGATCAGTAATAATTGAACTGATATTTAAAGTATAGGTCTCCTCACTTATTAAATCACCGGTAAAGTGTATCACCCCCCTTGTAAAATCGGGCGCACCGGGAACTGCTGATGTGGTTACAAAAAATCCGGCTGAAGGGGTAATACTGACCGCCCTTGAAATATCCGCAGTTTTAACAATCTCCGAAAAATTAATAACAATGTCTCTATCCTTTTCAGCCCCCTGGATAATAATACTCTCTTCCAGGTCAAGGGGTGTATCACAATCCTGATACAGTGAAATAGATGGGCCTTCAAAATCATCCCCCACTGTAAAATTAAAAGTCAGCTCACTGCGCAATTTATTCCCTGCCAGGTCAAGAACCGACCTGCTCACATTTACCGTATAGGTGACACCGTAAGTAAAACCGTAAAGCGGGACATAGCGGATAATACGCCCTCCCGCCTCAGGAACAAAATACCCCTGAACCGATGGAGAAATAGATATTCCGCTGTAAACAGTATTGATGTCCAGAGGTTCGGAAAATTCTATAACAACATCACTCATGGGCAGGTTCCCTATTGAATTCGCCCCGGGTGAGTGGGACTCCACAAAGGGCATCTCCAGATCACTGTTAATGTAGAAGACAGAAACAAATTCATTTTTAAGATCATTCCCCTTTATATCCTCAGCCCCTGTTGTTATGCGAATACTGTAGGATTCACTCATCACAAGGGGCTCCCTGGGTGTAAAAATCAGTCTTCTATTCCCCTTTTCCCAGGCAAAGAATCCGTCAATCTTCCCTGATGAGGCGCTCAGGGAAAACTCATTCACGGTTTTCGCGCTGTCCATCTCAGCTGAGAATTCTACTATTACAGGTGAATCGGGGGAGGCATTCATGCTGTTATGTTCCGGATAAACAGCTGTAACCCCGGGCTGTTCAAAATCCTCATAACAGGAGAAACTTAATAATCCGGAAACAAAGCATAGCAGAAACATAAACCCTCTCATAATCACTCCTCCCTGAATTCAAAAATTAAATCTCTCTTCATATAATTACCATATCTGTCCCGTATACCTCCGGCCCCCCCTGAAAGAGTAAACCTGTAAATGAAGGGATCATTGGAACCACTTACATAAAGGCCTTTAATTTTAATCTGAGCAGTTGAGGGGCTAATCCATTCAATATCCTCAACCTCGGCGCTCCCTTCACCACCGGCAACAGCGCTTTTAAATGTTTCAATAAGGTAGTTATCAAATATTGAGTAGGGACTCATCTCAGCATCAATACCACCTGAAGCAAATTTTATCCTGAGCCAGTAAACCTGCTCATCATCCCCTCCTAAAACTATTTCCAGAGGCCACTCCTCCGGCCCCGGTATACCGCTGGTGAGTTCGATATAAGTTAAATCATCACTGGAGCCTTCAATTCCTGAACAGGTAATAAAAAGTGAATTACCGCTGTCAGTTCTAAACTCCGCTATATAAGGCTCAGCAAGCTTAAGGCCATTAATATCTTTTGCCCCTGTATCAATACGCACCTGATAAATCCTTTCAGGGTCAAGGGGGGCAGATGGTGTAAAAACGAAGGTCATGTCGCTGCTCCAGTCAAAAATCCCTGATACTGCAGGTGTAATAGAAAAGGCCTTTTCAACGCTCTGCCTCTCCATGGCTTCTGAGAAATCCGCGGCAATTTTAATATCCCTCCCTATTCCGGAATTCACTAAGCCGCTTATCCAGTATATAACAGTCGATTCCAGGGCGTCATATATCCCCGACACCAGAGGCGGCGTTGTATCTTCCCCGGTGACAAAATGGACCCTGTATTCTGTTCCCAGAAGATTCCCCGCGTAATCCTCTGCTGTGCCTGCAACTGTCAATGTATAGAGCTTCCCATAATCCATGGGCTTAACAAGAACATAGGTAAGAAGGCTGTTCACAAGGCCCGGGGCAGATTCAGACCATAAAAAATACCCTGCCGCATCAGGGCTCAGCCTGAAATTTTTTTCCACGCTCTCCCTGTTCATGCTTTTTGAAAATGCTATAAGAGGGTTCTGATTCACCGGAACACCCTCAACTGCTCCTGGAGAAAAAGGGGGAGTTGACCAGTCAACAAGAGGGATAACAAAATCATCACCAACATAAAAGTCGGAAATAAAATCGCTCCCCATGGTATTCCCCTCCCTGTCCCTCACACTTCTGGGCACCTCCACAACATAACGCCCGTTTTTTGTGAAAGTTTCAACAGGCACAAACCGGAATGCTCTCTCCGAAACCCAGGCAAACCTCCCTGCCACTGAACCGGAAGCTCCATACATGGAAAAGTTCTCCTCAATATCGCTTTTATTTAAATTCGAACTGAACTCCATCTCAAATATGGCGTCATTTTCCACCCCTCTGGAATGATTTCCCGGACTCCATCTCACAACCTCCAGAGTATCAGGACGGAAGTCGCACCCCGCAGAGCAGAACATAAAAGATAAAGTCAGCAGCTTGATTACAGATGGTATTTTCATCATAAACACCCCTCAGAAAAATATAGAATAAGTTTGGGCCCCCGGCCCCCCTGTCCCCCTATAGCTCATTACTACCCTCTCCTCAAAAGCCCCCTAAATCCCCCGGAGGGGGACTTAAAAAAAGAAGTTTAAACTTTACCTTAACCTCAAAAACTCTTTTTTATATATATAATTATTTGTTATTAAACCTAAACAAAGTACTCCCGGGTTAGACAGGGGGCTAACGCCGAAAGATGCGAAAACAAATTCTATTTCTCTAAGTTACTAAAATTTTCATTCCACGTGCCCCCTCCGGGGGATAGGGGGCCACACCGGGGAATGGCCTCACTACAGAGGGACATGAGACTGCGCCCGATAGTAATAAAAAAACACCAGCGGCAGCAGAATAAGTGTCAGGAGAGTCGACCCTGCAAGCCCGGCGCATACAGTCAGGGCAAAAGGCCTCCATAAGGCGGCTCCATCCCCTGAAGAGAGAAGAAGGGGGAGCATGCCGAGAACCGTTGTACACACAGTAATAAATACAGGCCTGAACCTGGAAAGTGCTGTATCGATAATAAACCTCTCCAGTTTATCATCACTTAGTCTCTTTTCCCCTTTCCATTTATGTAAAGAATCAGCCAGAATAATACCATTGTTTACCACTATCCCTGCCAGCACAATTAAACCCATATAAACTGAAGATGTGACCGGTATAGAAAATATAAAAAATATGGGAGCCAGCACGGTTAATCCCAGAGGGAGTGTTATCATTATAACAAGGGGGAGGGTCAGTGATTCGAAAAGGGAGGCAAGAAGCATAAAAATAACAAGTACCGAAAGTATAACAGAAATTACAAGGGATCTTCTGCTTTCATAATACTCTGTTACAGATGAATCGAATTCCCAGGAATACTCTTCAGGGAAGTTCATCCCGGAAAGGGCCTTTCTTATGGAAAGTTCAGCCTCCTGCATTGAAATTCCGGCGGTTTTTGCTGTAATAGAAACAGATCTCCGGCTGTTTAGCCTGTAATTTCTTGTGGGGCCCTCCCCTTCATAAAGATCAATAAGCTCAGAAATCTTAAGCATAGTCCCGCCCATATTCTTAACAGTTCCTGCCATTATTTCATCAATGGAATCCCTTGCACTGTATCTGAGCCTTACATCCACCTCCCGGTCATGTTCAATAAACTTTGTTATTACCGGGCCGAAAAGACCTGTCCTTACATTCTCAGCGATTGAAGCGTGGCTCACGCCGCTCATTGCGCACCTCTCCCTGTCAACAGCCAGTGTATACATGGGCCTCCCCTCCCTGAAACGAAGCAGGCATTCCCCCACCCCGGGAGCTGATGCTATGCGCGACGAGGCATCCCTGGCTATCTTTTTGAGGGTGTCATAATTGTTTCCGGTAAAATGAAGAGTAATCTCCCTGGATGAAATTTCATCCGCTTCTGATATAAAAACAAACCCCCCGGCAGGTTTAAGGATTTCATCCCCCTCCCTTTTAAGCCTCTCTCTTATCTTTCCCCCTTCAGCTGCGCCTGTTTTTTTTGAAACCTTAACAGTTAATGTGCCTCTCCATTTCTCTGTCTTTGCTGAAACTGATTCCACTCCGCTGTAGGTACGCAAAAGCTCTTCAACCTGCGATGAATATTTATCTGTCTCCTCCAGGGAAAAACCTGTGGGAAATTCCAGGTATGCGTAAAATTCCCCCCTCCCCATATCTGAAGCTGTATCATGTTTAAGTGTGGAAAAAATAATTACAGAAATAAAAAAGAGAGCAGCACCTGAAGAGAGATAAAACCGGCGCTTCATAAAAGCTTTACTCAGAATACTTTTATAAATTTCAAAAATTTTCATCTCTGCTTCAGCAGCATAAGATTGAACCCTTTGTATAATATCATAGAGAAAACGATTTTTCTCATCCCCCTTAAGCGAAGAAAATAATGAAGGAGAAGATGATGATGAAAACTTCTCCAGAGAAATATAAAGTGCAGGTACAACTATAATAGAGATGAATAAAGATATGAGGAGAGCCCATGTAACAGTAAAGGCCATATCACCATATGTCCTTGCAGCGCTTCTGCTGAAAAACATGAGGGGGAGAAATATTGCAGCTGTAGTGCCTGTTGATGCAGCAAGGGGGAGCTTAAGGGAATTTACTGCAGCAAGTACACCCTCTATACTCTTATCACCAGCCGCCTTTATTCTTTCTATAATCACTATACTGTTATCAACAACCATCCCTGCTGCAAGGGCAAACCCGCTAAGGCTCATAATATTTATCCCCTTCCCCCCTGCTGCAAGGAGAAGCGGCACCACAGCCATTGATGCCGGAATAGATAGTGCAACTGGTAACACAGCGCTCCTTTCACGGAAAAATAAGGAAAGCATAACAAAGACAATTAAAATTCCCCAAAAACCTGAAAAGGCCGCATTTATTACTGCAGAGCCTATATACTCACCCTGGTTATAAATAATTCCGCTATCCGCCTCACTTAAAGATGTGAGAATTTTTACAGCCTCATTACACACCTCAAGTGAATTTGCACCTGCTCCTTTATGAATATAAATGGTCACATACTCTGTTCCATTATATCTTGAAAAATCCTCCCTGTCCCGTGATGCAAACCTTATAGAGGCAGCCTCTTTCAGAGCGGTAAACCTGTTCTCCTCACTGAAGAGAAGAGTATCCTCAATCTCCCTCAGGGACCTGAACCCTGCAGGGATGTAGAGGAATCTGTTCCCCCCTGAAGATTCAACAATCCCGCCGGGGATTGACACATTCCCGCTCTTCACAGCTGCAGAAATCTCGTCAGGCGAGATTAATCTTGCCTCAACCTTCCCCCTGTCTGCCTCAATATGTATTTCCCGTACAAGCCCTCCGGCAATATTGACTTCCGATACCCCGTCTATTCTCTGCAAGGCAGGTTTTATTTTTCTCTCTGTATAATCCCTGATTTCTGCAGGGGTAAGCCCTTTTATATCGATTGAGGCAATCACCACAGGCCTTTCAGAAGGGTCAAACCTCAGTACAAGAGGCTCCTGCACTTCATCAGGGAAAATATCACTTATGAGTCCCACCTTTTCCCGCACATTCAGGGCTGCTATTTTTATGTCTATTCCATCCTCAAAGGTCAGGTTAACCCTTGACTTCCCCTCTTCAGAAACCGACTGCATCCCCTTTATACCTGAAACGGTTTTAACAATTCGTTCAACAGGCCTGGTAATCAGTGTTTCAATCTTATCCGGGTCAATACCGGGGTATTCAATTATTACTGAAAGAGCCGCATACTCACCAGATGGGAATAGAGAAACAGGGAGTGAAGGGATAGAAAGAATACCGGCAATAACCAGTGCGGCAGAGAGCATAAAAGCGCTTATCCTGTTATAAAGAAAATATTTTATCATATTTTTCTGCCGTCCCTGTTAAGAACAGTATAAACGGCAGGGATAAAAATCAGCGTAAGAATAGTGGAAAAAATGAGCCCCCCCACAACAGTAACGGCAAGGGGCCTCTGCAGTTCCGATCCTCTCCCCAGGCCGATTGCAATAGGGAGAAGGGCGCATACAGTTGTGAGTGTTGTCATAAGTATCGGTTTAAGCCTACGCTTCCCTGCTTCAATAACTGCAGAAGCAACATCGAGTCCAGCTCCCCTCCCCTTTTCAATATAATCAAAAAGAACAATAGCATTATTTACCACAATACCGCAGAGCATTATTATCCCTATGCCTGAATTAATATTAATACTTACACCGGTAACAATAAGAGAGAGGGCAATCCCCAGTACTGTGACAGGGATACTGAGCATAATAATAAGGGGATTAACCAGTGACTGAAACTGCGAAGCCAGGAGCATGTAGATAAAAACAACAGCAAGAAGCATCGCATAGAGCATTGATGAAAGCACGTCCCCCGCGCTGTTATCCCCGTAAAAAACTGCAGCCTCAATTCCATCGGTAAAATTAATCCCCTTTAGCCTCAGTGCCGCCTCATCTTTATCGGGCGCCCTGTTTTTTTCATATTCACCGGTAACGGAATTAACCCTGGCCTGATTTTTTCTCACAATTTTACCCGATCCGCTCCCCTCCCTTATTTCAGCAATTTCCGATAATGGGAAAACCGCTCCCCTGTCTGTTTTAAGAATAATACCATTAAGGGATTCAATACTGCTCCTATCCTCACTTCTCAGCCTTACCCTTATATCAATCTCCTCATCATCCTCCCTGAACCGGGAACTCACCTCACCCTTAACTGCCGCGCTCACTGCAGATGCTGCTGCTTCAATACTTAACCCCATTGATGCTGCTTTTACCCTGTCTATCTCCACTGCCAGCTCCGGGGCTTTTCTGCCAAAAACTGAAGAAACACTTACCAAACCGGGGAATCCCCCCAGAAGCTCCTTTACCCTGTTCCCTGCCTCAACAATCTCCCTCACATCATCCCCCCGGATCTCCACAGAGAGAGAATCACCGGCTCCGGAAAAGAGAGTTGAAACAAGGTCCCCGGGGATGTGCCAGCTCAGCTTCACCCTCTCCCCAGGTATGAAATTTTCTTTTATCTCCTCAATAATGTCAGCGCTGGGCCTCCCACTGGTAAAAACCTTTATCTCCCCGTAATCCGCCCCTCTCCCCGAAATTTTATCAGCAATGCTGTCATCGGGATCACTCCCCGCCCTGACAAAAACCCGGATAACACCCGGGGTGTTGAGAAGAACCTTTTCCAGAGTATTACAGAAAGAGACAGTATCATTAAGCTTCGTCCCCCCCGGCATCTCCACCTTAACAACAAACTCACCCGGATCAACCGAAGGCATAACCTCCCTCTCCGGAACAGACATTAAAAGGAACCCGGCAGCAAGAGCTGTAATACCACATAGAATCACCCGCTTTCCGTAAGCAATAGAATATTCCATCCCCTTAACATATAGCGATGTTAAATATTCCATAACCTGATCCGACCCCCTGTAAAACCTCTCCTTAAGGGAATCAGTTCCGCTCTTACCTCGCTCCACAAACCGGGGTGCAATACCTGCAAGCATCGGTATGAGGGTAAGTGATGCTGCTAAAGAGAAAAAGAGGGCAAAGGAGACCGAAAGGGCCAGATCGCGAAAGAGTGCTCCTGCAAGGCCGGAAAGAAAAATTACCGGAGCAAAAACCACAACAGAGGTTAAAACTGAGGCAATCAAAGGAGCAGCCACATCCTCAGCGCCGCGGCATGCAGCCTCAAAGGGAGAAATATCCCGGTTTTTCTCCTTCGCAGCAGTAACAGATTCAAGAACAACAATCCCCGCATCCACCATCATGCCAACCCCCAGGGCAAGCCCTCCAAGAGACATGCTGTTTATGGAAACATTGAATAAATGCATTAAAAGGAGTGTGCCTGTAACTGAAACCGGTATGGTAAGAGCAATAATTAATGGAGGGACAATAGACTTAAGGAAAAACCATAGAACAAAAAAAGCGATTACACCTCCCAGGAGACCCGATATAAAGACATTTCTAATGGCATCCTCAATAAACATGGACTGATCAGAAATAAGTGTAAAAACAAAATCGCCCCTCTGCTTTTGAGAAAGATTTTCTATCTCTTCCCTTACAAGCGCGCATGTATCTATTGTGTTTTTTCCAGGCTCCTTTTTAATAAGAAGCGCCACACCTTCACTGCTGTTGAATCTCACCTCTGTTTTTTTCTCTTTATAAGTGTCCCTTATTTCAGCAATGCGGGAAAGATACACAGGCACGCCATTCTCATTGTATCCTGCCGTAACAGACCGTATATCCTCAAGATTCCTGAATTCTCCGGAGGTCCTTACCAGATACTCCATGTCACCCTTCACTATGCTCCCTGCAGGGTAGCTGTAGTTTGACATATCTATACTCTGAAGCACCTCATGGATTGAAAGATTGTGCGAGTAAAGGGCCCTGTTATCCAGATCAACAAGGATCTCCCTTTTATCACCCCCGGCAATATCCGCCAACGCCACACCTGCTATCCTCTCAATTGAGGGTACAATTTCCTTTTCAGCCCTTCTGCGGAGATTCTCACTCCTCCCGCTACCGGGGGTAATGGAATAAATCATCACAGGCTCAGATGAAGGATCATACTTAACAACAACCGATTTTCCAGTGTCTTCAGGGAGTTCACCCTTAATAAGATCAGCCTTCTCCTTTGCTTCAATAAGGGCCATATCCATGTTTGTGCCCCACCTGAATGAGGCCCTGACAATACTTATCCCCTCAATCGATTCAGACTCCATCCCCGCAAGCCCGCTCACCGATGCCACAGACTCCTCAATTTTTACAGTAACCAGTTTCTCAATCTCAGAAGGTGAAGCCCCCTCCATGGGAGTAATCACAGTAAGCAGAGGGAGCTCAATATCAGGGAGAAGCTCCACAGGGAGCTTTGAAACAGATATAAGCCCTAGAAGGCAGATACCCAGAAAAACCATTGCTGTAGTAATTCTCCGCTCAACAAAAACTCTTATCATCAACGACTCCACTTAAATAACTGCTCTATAGGAATTTCCGGAATAAGCATTCCTGCTGCCTTCGCCCCCAAACCCCCCGGAGGAGGGCTTAAAAAATCCTGAAGCAATATTTAAAATAAAAAAACTTTTCACTCTATAATTACCTGTTATTCAACCCATTCAAAGTCCCCCTCCGGGGGATTTAGGGGGCCTTACAGATTGCCGGGTTAGGGGGTGAGGTCGTCACTCAATCCTCATACCCTGATAAACTGAGTTAAGGCCCCCGGTAACAATAATATCCCCCGTAGAAAGCCCCTCAAGAACCCGCACATCATCTCCATTCTCACCAGCAGTGACAATGTTCACCCGGAAGACAATACTATTCTTCACAACATAAACCTCGCTCCTGCCGTCATCCTTTTTCAGTACAGCAGAAACCGGGATCACTATACCCCGCTCCCGCACACCGGTGCTGATAATACCGCGCACAAACATCCCGGGAAGGAGCTCCCCTGAAGGATTGACTGTAATCGACTTCACCTCTGCTGTTCTCGATTTTGTATCGAGCACAGGGGAGACTGTTTCTACCCGGGCAGTGAAGTTTCTACCCTTGCCCATAGCATCTGCGGAGAAAGAAATGCTCTGCCCCTTTTTTATTCTGCTTAGATCCCTTTCATTAATATTCATAGATATATAGACCGAGCTTATATCAATCACTGTAGTGATAACAGAATCCTCCCTTACCATCTCCCCGGTCTCCATATTTCTGGAAGCTGCAATCCCGTTAATGGGGGAGCGGATATAGGTCTCATCAAGCATTATCCGGGTAGAGAGAAGATTGTTCTCCGCCTGTTTAACCCTGGACCTGGCAGATTCAACCTCAGCCCTTTCGATTTTAGTATTAATCCTTTTAAAAATTTCGATTTTCTCTTTGTCAGATGAGGGCAGGGGAATCCCTTCTGAAGTTATATCACCATCCCGGTACCCGACCTGCTGAATCTCATAGTCAGCCTTTGCAAGTTCATACCGTGTATAAAGGGTGGTGTGTTCAGTTTTAACATTTTTCAGCTCACTCTCGCTTATCCCCCCTGCTTCAAAGAGTACTGTTTTATTCTTTAAAATATTATCCATATTCTCATAGGAAACCCTCTTATCATTCACCTCTGCCCTGGCCTTAGCTATACTCTTAAGCTTTATCTCAACCCCCTTCAGGGCATCGCTGTATTTAGCCTCAGCAAGTTCCATCGCTTTTTTTGCAATATCAAGTTCAGCCTCCTGCTGTTTAAGGGAAATCTCCAGAGGGAGCCTTTCAATCTCAGCTATCAGCTCACCCCTCCGGACCCGCTGACCTTCCCGCACATTTATTCTGCTTAACCTGCCGCTCACCTTGGAGGAAAGGTTAACCTTCTCCCGAAAAACAACCTGACCCAGGGCTTCAATACTCTCATCCACCTCTCTCTCCTCAATTACCAGAGTGGCAATCTTCTCCACATCCGCACCCGATCCCCCGGCAAGCTCCTTCTGCTTCAGTAAATCCCCGCCGCTAAGTATTGAAAAAAGAATCCCCCCTGTTACCGCTGCAAGCATAAAAACAACTATGGTTTTCCGCCAGGACAGTATGCTGTATAAAAACTTCGATAAACTCCTACTCATCTCTCTTCACCCCTGTCCCGGAAATAATTTCTTAAAAAATCCACATCAGCCCCGATAGCAATCTCAAGAGCAGACACAGCCATTAGGTAGCGGATTTTTGAGTTAAGGAGCGCAACAGCCGCCTCCCCCCTTTCTATCTCCTTTTCAAGGAGGTCATATCTTCTCGACTCACCCATGTCAGCCTTCAGTCTCTCTATTTCTAAAAGGGAATCGTAAAGCTCCAGCCTGCGGCCCGATATTTCTATCATATCCCAAGAATTTTTCATCACAGTGCAGGATGATGCCACCTCAAGGCTTATACCCTCCCTGGCCATTACCTTCTCATCATCAGCCCTGGCCATCTCTATCCTGCTTTCAGCAATACCCCTTCTATAAGGCATATCATTAAGAATATTAACCGACCCGTTCCGCGACAGGGCCCTGCTGTTGCCGTTACCATCCTCATTATACCCCCCGCCTCCGGAAAAACTGTTTCCGAAAAGCCTTGATGTGACCTTTAAATTCACCCCCCACCCCTTGCCCCTGGGGGGGAAATCCTCATCACTGAGTGAGTAGTTGAAACCGAGGGAAACATTGGGAAGATAGTAACTCCGGTTTAACTCATGGTTCTTTCGGCTTATCTCAGCGCTCACAATGCTGCTTTCGATCTCCTTACGTTTCCTCACAGCCTTTGCAATCAGCTCTTCAGGGTCGATCTCCCCTGCAGGGATTATAGAAAAATCCCTATCAATATCTCCATCTATCGTCAGAGGCCTGTGCCTGTTGAGGCGAAGCGCCAGCCTGTACTGCATCATAGCAGTTTCATAGCTGTCCCCTGCCTCTTTAAGGTTAAGCTCCACCTCCTTAACCTTTGCCTCAATCTCCATTACAGCAAGCCTGGTGGCATCACCCAGCTCATACTCCTTATTTATAAATTTCAGCTGCATTTGCGCCCTATCAAGCGTTCTATTGTAAATATCAACAGTCTCCTTCAGCCGAAGCAGGTTAAGGTACTGCTCCCTTATACTCACAACAAGCCTGCTAAGGGCAATGCGGTAATCATTCCTTGCAAGCAAAGCATTCAGCTTCGACATATCATAGTTAAGTCCCCGTCTCCCGCCGTCATATATAACAAGCTCTGTCTCCGCAGTGAGCCTGCTCATCCTGCTGTCACTCTCTCTCCGCTTAACTTCATCAGTCTGCATATATGAAAAGGTAAGAGAGGGGAAGTATTCCCTTAAGCTTTCAGCAATAGAAAGATCATAAATACCCTCCCTGGCCCGTATCTCCTGAAGATCAAAACTGTTTTTAACTGCAATAGCCACAGACTCATTAAGCCCCAGGATCAGGGTATCCCCATTACTCCTTCTCTCTCTATCGCCCATTGCAGCACCGGCTGCTGTGTAAAACAACAGAACAGAAAAAGCATAGAAGAGTCTGATGACAAACATATAATAAAAGCGACGCCTGACCTTCATCCGCCCCATACTTCAGAAATAAGCTCCCCAGTAAACTTGCGCGCCCCCTTTCTCCCGGCAGCAGACATGTCGGGCGAATCAGCCTCAGAGAAATACCCCTCTCCAAGCAATACACCGCTGCTGTTATAAATCAGAAAAGTAATCCCTGTACTGATTTTTCTGTCCGTCAAAAACCCGCTCTCTCTTCGGGAGATAACACCGGTAACAAAAATATCACCTTTATATTCTCCGCACAAAAGCCTCGCCCTCTCCGGCATGTCCCTCTTCTCATCCTCTTTGGATGGAGAGATTATGCGGCTCAGATACCCCTTCCTGAAAAGCTCAAACCTTATTGCCTCACTGAATTCCCTGGCAGCATGGGGGTCATAATTCATATCTCTCAATTCAAAAGTATCAATAAGTACTAGTGAAGGGGCTGTCATGGACTTTCTGTTTTTTACATGCATATCAAATGTACTGCAGCCTGAGCAGATGAAAGCAGCGCAGATGCAGATGATGTAAAAAATATATTTATAATATTTCATTTTTTCATATCCCCTTTAATAGTAAGTATATTCTTCTCAGGAATACCCGCAGCCCTTGCTATCTGAAGGGCCCTCTCAATCTCAGAAGTCCCCCTCTCCTTCAGCCCCATCCTGTCATAGAGAAGGGCAAGATTAACCCGCACATTAACAAGGGTTTCCTCTTCCTTTAGAGCTTCAAAATAGTGGTGCAGCGCTTCTCTGTACATCCCCCCCCTTTCACACACAAGCCCCAGCAGCTGCCTGGCCTGCAGGTTCCCGCTGTCGCTCTCAAGGGATCTCTGCAGCAGCACCATAGCCTCGCCGCTCTTATCCGGATCACTCATAATCACACACCTGGCTTTCCAGTAAAGAGCGCCGCTGTGCATTGGCGATTTTTTCAAAAGAGCATCAGCCCTCTCAATCCCCGCAGCATAATCCCTGTTATAGTATGAAATTTTAGAAAGCATAAGAAGCGCGTTAAGGTGGCCTCCGTCCTTCTCATAAGCAGCAGAAAATAGCTCCTCAGCCCTGGCCAGGTCCTTAGTGGAAAAATGCTTAAGCCCCTCAGAGTAAAGCGCCTCAGCTTCATCCGGAGAAGAACATGCGCATAACAATGCAGATAAAATTAAAATAAATAAAAAGTTCCGTAGAAGTAACAGCATCATAATAAACCTCACAAAAGCCTGATGCTATTAATACGAATTTGAAGGAAATATTTTTGAAATTTTTTTAAAAAACGAAGATTTTTTTACGCAGCCCGCCCGCAATCCCCCCGTACGGACAGGCCCCCGTGCCTGTCCTGAAAAATATACTATCCCCCCAAAAATCTTCCCTCTCAACGCCCATCCCCACTCCCCCCATGCCAGCACTCAACCCCTCTTCTGATTATACACCAGCTCCCATCTTGAGGGATTTTTAATAATATATTCCCTTATACGTATCAATTCATCATGATCCCTGATAATCCTGTCATAATAAGATCTGTGCCACAATTTCCTGAAAAATCCGGGCCAGCCATTCTCATTCACTTCGTGAATATATCTTCTGGTAGTCAGAGATTTATACCTCTTAATAATATCAGGCAATGAAAAAGATCCGGAATCAATATTAATAATCCCGTGAATATGATCCGGCATAACAATAAATTCATCCGTGCCAATCCCGGGATAGAAAGCAGGCATTTCATCCCATACAGATTTAATCATCTCCCCTGCCCTGTTTAAAATCATATTACCATTAACAATATCCCCCAAAAGCGGCAATCTCCTGTAAATGCAGATAGTAATAAAATACGCCCCTGAAGAAGAATAATCAAAACCCCTCATCCTATTCAATTTCCTATCAAACATCACCCCTCCAATATTTCATCAAAATCCCGTACGCACCGCCCCCGTGCCTGTCCTGAAAATTATACTATCCCCAAAAAATCCATGCCTCAAAAAAATCTTTCTCACAATCCCTGCCCTATCCCCATATATCCATACTGCTTGAAAATCTATTCGCACCGCCCCCGTGCCTGTCCTGAAAATATACTATCCCAAAAAAATCCATGCCCTCCGAAAATCTTTCTCACAATCCCTGCCCTACTCAGTAAGGGCGCTCCCCCGTGTGCGCCCATTCCTTCCAATATATAAATAACAAAAAATAAATTCCATAAACAAAAATAAACATCATCCGTAAGGGTGTTCCCCTCAATCAATCCATCCCAAATATGTACTTAACCTCTCTCAATTAAAATCTTGACAGAAAATTACAAAATTGCAACATTTTCCTACGAATATAATAAGCCGGTAATTTACAGGAACTATATCTGCAAATAAAATTAATCTTATCCATAATTTATTTGATTTTAAAAAGCTCTAATATCCCCGCTGCGGCCTGAGCCCTATTAAAAGCCGGCCTGCGGAGTTCCTCGTTGACTTTACCGGGAAGAATATTTAATCTTAATAATAAGGGGAAATAAAAAACAATGGAAAAATCCTACAATCCATTTGAAAACGCCCAGGCGCAATTTGACAAAGCAGCAGAAATAATAGGTCTTGACCAGGGAACACGAGACCTGCTGCGGCAGCCAATGCGTGAATATCATGTGCTCATACCTGTTCACATGGATGACGGCACAACAAAAGTATTTAAAGGCTTCAGAGTACAGCATAATGACGCCAAAGGCCCTGCAAAGGGGGGGATCCGGTTTCACCCTCATGAAACAGCAGACACAGTACGGGCTCTATCCATGTGGATGACATGGAAATGCGCCGTTGTAGATATCCCTCTTGGCGGCGGCAAAGGGGGCGTAATATGCGATCCCCATAATCTCAGCGATGCTGAGCAGGAAAGGCTCTGCAGAGGCTGGGTACGTCAGCTTGCAAAAGATATGGGTCCCAATATTGATGTGCCCGCGCCCGATGTAATGACAAGTGCAAGGCATATGCTCTGGATGCTTGATGAATTTGAAACTATTCACGGCAGCAGACAGCCCGGATTCATAACCGGAAAGCCTGTAGGGATGGGGGGCTCACTGGGGAGAACAGAAGCAACCGGATACGGGGTTATTTATATACTCAGGGAAGCGCTGAAAGATCTTGGACTTAAAGCGGAAGATACAACAGCAAGCTTCCAGGGATTCGGTAATGTGGCCCAGTACGCGGGTCTTCTCTTCAGCCAGATGGGGGGAAAAGTAATCGCTGTTTCCTGCTGGGACAACACAGATAATAAATCCTACACAATACGCAAAAAAGAGGGCCTTGATATTGAAATGCTCAAAGGGATCACAAACACCTACGGCACAATCGACAGGACAAAGGCGGAAGCAGCAGGCTGCGAGGTTCTTCCGGGGGATGAGTGGCTTTCACAGGATGTGGATATACTTATACCATCAGCGCTGGAAAACCAGATTACACCTGCGAATATGGATAAAATCAGCAAAAGGGTTAAAATAATCGCAGAAGGGGCAAACGGCCCCACAACCCCCGATGCTGATGAACTTATAAAAGAGAGAGGGATCCTCATGCTCCCCGACTTCCTGGCAAACGCCGGGGGTGTTACCTGCAGTTATTTTGAACAGGTCCAGTCAAACACCAACTTCTTCTGGGAAAAGGATGAAGTCCTCTCAAAACTGGATGTTAAACTTACAGCAGCATACAGGGCGGTTTATGACCTGGCAAAGAGAAAAGATATGTATATGCGCGACGCGGCTTATGTTATTGCCATCAACCGCATTGTACAGGCAGTAAAAATGCGCGGCTGGGTAAGATAATTACATGAACTCATAGCGGCCCTTATTTTAAAAGGGGCCGCTGAGTTATTCAGCAGGAACAGGAATAAATCCGGAAAAATAATACAATAAGGCAGGGTGCCAATGACCGGCAATGGAGAACCCAGGGACGACCTACTTGACATACTGCAGGAACGGGCAAAAGAGCTGAACTGTCTTTACAGCATTGATGAAATTCTAAGCAGCGAAAATCTCACAACACCGGAAATACTCGAAAAGATAACAGAAGCCATACCTTCAGGCTTCCGATTCCCCGATCTCTGCAGGGCCAGAATAATCCTTGATGACAAATCCTTCCATGCTCCCGATTTCCGCGAGTCACCGGTTTCCATAAACTCCGGAATAAAAATTGAAGATGAAACAGCCGGCATTATTGAAATAATATATACAGAAGAAGTGCAGCCCGCAGATGAAGGGTACTTCCTGCTGAAAGAGCAGAAGCTCCTCATGACAATAGCTGACCGCATCGGCCAGACAATTACTTACAGGCGGATGAAGAAGAAAAAAACACTCTGGAGCAACGGCACAAATAATGCCGAAAATCAGGGGAGCGGAAATCCTGAATGGCGGGTTATACTCACACTTCTTTTCAAAACAGACCAGGATATGCTCATCCAGGTATGCAGAAAGATGATTAATCATCTTTCCAGAAACATTGCTAAAGAGGCAGTGGAAAAACTGAGTGTATACAGCAGCAGCCTTAACAGGAGTTTCTGCTCCGGGGAGATAAACACACCTGGAGAAAAAATAACACTCCAGGAGCTTAAAAAAATAAGCGACAACACATTCAACCTGGCATCTGAAAATATGAGCGACAGCGAAATATCAACGCGAATACAGCGATGGATGCAGGAGGAGAAAGCCTATTCACTGGTAAAGGTGGTAGACCGGATTGACGTTTCCATAGGTGAAATTATAGATGCAGTAACAAGGTATCATAATATTTTAGGGAAGGGGAAAAAATCTGAAGCCCCCTCGGAGCGATGGCTTGAAGTTGCCTTAATCCGCAGATTCCTATCTGACAATCCTGAATTTATCCGCATATCCAGGCCCTTTCTTAAAATAGACGACTTCTACGACATAGTTTCCAGGTTGATTTATCCGGCAGGGAGTCACGGCAAAATCGGCGGCAAAGGGACAGGGATCTTCCTGGCCCGGAGAATAATCAGCAGAATGAGCGAAGAGATACCCCTTTTGTCAGAGATAAAGGTGCCTAAAACATGGTACATAACAACAGATGAAACAAGGGAATTTCTTCAGTACAATAACCTTCAGGGGCTCAATGAACAGAAATACAAGGGCCTTGAAGAGATAAGGATAGATTATCCCCACATAATTCAGCTGCTTAAAAATTCACAATTCCCCCCGGGACTTGTTAAAAGCCTGGCAATGGCCCTTGATGATTTCGGAGACACCCCCCTCATAGTAAGGAGTTCAAGCATACTTGAAGATCAGATAGGAGCAGCCTTTTCAGGTAAATATAAAAGCCTCTTCCTCACAAATCAGGGGACAAAAAAAGATCGCCTCGATGCAGTAATGAATGCCATTACCGAAATTTACGCATCAATGTACGGCCCTGATTCAATCCAGTACAGGGCTGAAAGGGGGATGCTCGATTTTCACGAGGAGATGGGGATACTCATACAGGAGGTTGTAGGCACACGTGTGGGGCCCTATTTCCTTCCCCTATTTGCGGGTGTGGCATTCAGTAATAATGATTACAAATGGTCACCCAGAATAAAAAGAGAGGACGGCTTAATCCGCATGGTCATGGGTCTCGGTACACGGGCTGTTGACAGGCTTAATGACGATTTCCCCATACTCATCTCACCCGGGCAGCCGGGCCTTCGTGTAAATTCAACACCTGATGAAATAAAACGCTACTCACCCAAAAAAGTTGACCTCCTTAACATGGAGGAGAATACATTTGAAAGCGTGGAGATATTATCTTTTATAAAAGAATACGGCCACCTGATCCCCCGGGTTCATGAAATTGTTTCAGTTTACAGGGATGATTACTTAACCAGCACCAATGCCATAGATATAAATTTCCAGGAGGATGATCTTGTTTTAACATTTGAAGGACTCACAAAAAACTCCCCCTTTATAAAAATAATAAAGCAGACACTGGAACTCCTTAAAGAAAAAATACAGACACCTGTAGATATAGAATTTGCCTCAGACGGCAAAAACCTCTACCTTCTGCAATGCCGTCCCCAGAGTTCCGGATCGGAAAGGGTGCCCGGGGCAATACCGAGGGATTTAAAGGAGAAGGATATAATCTTCTCAGCAGCACGGCATATATCAAACGGCACAATACATAATATTTCCCACATAGTTTATGTTGATCCGGACGGGTATAACGATCTTCAGTCACTTGATGATCTTGCTGCTGTAGGGCGCGCAGTGGGGATGCTCAATTCTCTCCTGCCGCGGAGGCGCTTTATACTTATGGGGCCGGGCAGATGGGGGAGCCGCGGCGACATAAAACTCGGTGTTCAGATAAGCTACTCCGACATTAACAACACATCAGCTCTAATTGAAATCGCCAGACAAAAGACAGGCTACGTGCCTGAGCTCTCCTTCGGAACCCACTTCTTCCAGGACCTTGTGGAGGCTGACATAAGATATCTCCCCCTTTACCCTGATGAAAAAGATATTATTTTCAATGAAGCATTCCTCACCAGGTCAAAAAATATTCTCTCAGCAGTACTCCCTGATTATTCTCACCTCTCAAAAGTACTCTATCTCATTGACGTGGCAGACTCAGCAGAAGGGAGGATGCTCCATATATCAATGAACGCAGAGATTGGCGAAGCAATAGGCTACCTGGCCCCAAATTCAGGAGAGAAGGTTCAAGCGGCAGGCAGCATGCCGGCTTCCGGAAAAAATGAAAGGGACAGCGAAGTCCGTTTTGATGACAAGTACTGGCGATGGCGAACATACATGGCCGAAAAGATCGCGGAGAAAATCGACCCGAACCGGTTCGGCGTAGAAAATGCCTACCTCTTCGGAAGTGTAAACAGCGGAGCAGCAGGGCCCGGAAGCGACATTGACATGATACTCCACTTCACCGGCACAGACGAACAGAGAAACAACCTGGAACAGTGGCTCGAAGGGTGGAGTATGGCACTTGGGGAGATCAATTACCTTAAAACAGGCTACACATCAGATGGATTGCTGGATACACATATAATCACGGATGAAGATATTGCGGAAAAAACATCCTACACCCACAAAATAGGTGCTGTAACAGACCCTGCAGCACCTCTAAAACTTGGGGGGAAAAAACCAAAGTAAATTTCTAAAATCCTTTCCCCACATGTCCCCCCTGTCCCCCAAAGGGGGCAATGTCATTAAGTTAAGCCCCCTAAATCCCCCGGAGGGGGACTTTGTTTAGGTTGAATAACAAATAATTATACAATAAAAGTGTTTTTGAGGTTAAGGTAAAGTTCAAAACTTCTTTTTTTAAGTCCCCCTCCGGGCGGTGTACTGAGCTAGACGAAGTAGGATTTAGGGGGCTTTTGAAAAGTGGGCAGTAGTGAGCTGGGGGACAGGGGGCTGACACCGATAGATGTGGGAATAAATAGTATTATTACGTTTCAAACTATTCCGGAATGAATCAAAATAAATCACCCCTCCCTTAAGTGGATCGTAAGCCCCTGGAGAAAATTCTTCAGCATCTGGTCTTTACAGGGCTTGTAATTTTTATGCCCCTTTTTCCTGAAAACAGCAGAAAGCTCCGGCTTTGAAACTTCAAATCGGGCAAGCTTAAATACAGCAAGCATATCCTCTTCCTTGAAATCAAGGGCAATTCTTAATTTCTTCAGCACCATATTATTTGTAATCCGAATTTCAGGAATTACCACAGTTTCAGCACCGGCACCTTCCCTCTTCCCCCTTCTCTGAGTAATAAGGCCGTCAAGGAAAAGAATCATCTCCATGTCGCTGCATTCGACAAAGCCCTCCTCTTCCTCTTTTTTGAGAAGTGTAAGAATCTTTGCCTCAGTAATATCATACCCGGAAAGCTTAAAAATCTCTGCCATCCCGGGATTGCTTATATTTAAAGCGTACCTTACTCTGCGGAGTATATCATTATTATTCATATAACACTAACCTCTGTCCGGTCGCCCTTTGCGGCTTCTGTCACCGGAAGTGCCGCGGCTCTTCCCCCCTGCGGGATTTGATACATTCCTTCTGGCCGTACCGCCGCGGTTTTGAGATGATGAAGCTCCCGGTCTTCGAGGAGAATCCCCTCTCCCTTCTGAAGTTCTCTTCACTCTCTGCGATGAATCTCCCGCATATCCACCCCTGGAGGAACCGGTTCTTTTATCATCCGGTTTATCTATTCTATCACTTCTCTCAGGTCTAACCCGATCCGGAGCATCCTCTCTCTTTTTCGGCCCCCCCGGTTTTGAAGAAGTCCAGACCCTTACCTGCGAGCCTGCAGCCCCCCTTTTCTCCCTTTTAAATCCGCCCGGGTATTCACCGGAAGAGGAATCTTTTCTTCCATATCTGCGGCTTGAATCCTCTTTATATTCCTCACCGGCATCTTTGCCGTAGCGTGATGACTTGGATGAATAAGCCGGTTTCCCTGCCCAACCCTTTCTTTCAGGACGCCTGTTTTCAGAACCCCCTTCAACTTCACGGCTGTCGCGACTATCACGACTATCACGGCCGAATCTGGAACCGGTTCTGCTCTCTCCTGAATCCTCTCCGGAACGTTCCCTGTACCCGGAGGACCTGCTGCTCCCCGATTTATAGCCTGTCCCGGGCCTGCCGCTGGATGAAGAAAAACCTCTCCCCCTCTCCCCCGGCTTCGATCTTGAAGATCCTCTGGACTTCTCATTTCGCACTTTACCTGCAGCTTCAGTCGCCTTCTGTTTCGCTGTAAAAGCAGCACCCTTCTCCTTAAATCGTCTCGCTGTTGCAGATTTAGCCCTGCTCTTTTTCATTTCCAGACTTACACGCAGTTCCCTGCTCTTATAATTAAAACCATCCAGCTTTTTTACCGCTGATGCAGCTTCTTCAGCTTCACCCATCTCAGCAAAGGCATAACCCTTTTTCTGATGCAGCTTTAAACTCACCACAGTACCGCAATCGGCGAGAAGCCGCTTAAGCTCCCCCTCATTAACATTAAAATCAAGATTCCCTATAAATATTTTCCTGTTATCCATCATTTTCCTCTATCTAATTTTACCGCTATTTTTCATATAATGCTCTTCCCGGATTTTTGAGAAACAAAATTAGTCCTTTCACCTTCGGAATACTTCTTCGCTTTGCCCCCTGTCACCCAAAGGGGGGCACGAGTTATCTAACATCACTCTGATAATTTAATTTTTATCATTTCTATAACTATTTCAATATTATTTATTATATTTTCATTTTTAATTCGCAATGTTTGGATTCAAATACTCTGATTCATCTACTTACTCAATTTCCCCTTTCACGTGCCCCCTCCAGAGCACCCGAACGAAGCGGCAAAGTACTCCCGGGGTAGACAGAGGCTGATTCTGAAAAATACCTGAATAGCCATGCTTCATAATGGCAATATAAATACAACACATAATAAAGCCTATTAATTATTTGACGCGGAAAAATTGATTATCCATCCTATCCTCACAAAATCGAAAAATGGAGAGAGCATATGCCTGTAATAAAAAACTCGCCCTACAACCCGGGCCTCATATACAGAAGCGGCCACTTCCAGACAGTATTCCCTACCCTGTTTAGAAAAGTTGAAGGGATAAACTACAGGCGCCAGAGAATCGAAACCCCTGATGATGATTTTATCGACCTGGACTTTTCCGAAGTCAGCGGCGCAGATTCAGCTGTAATAATCTGCCACGGACTGGAGGGATCAGCTGACAGGGCATACATGCGCGGCATGGCCAGGGCATTTAACAGTGCCGGGATTGATGCTGTATGCTACAACTACAGGGGATGCAGCGGTGTAATGAACAGGCAGCTCCGCATGTATAATGCAGGGGCAACGGATGATCTTCACCTGGTTGTTAAGCATGTTTTATCACTCAGGAAATACAGGGCAATTACACTCACAGGCTTCAGCCTTGGAGGGAATCTGGTCCTCAAATACGGGGGTGACTTCTCATCTGATATAGATAAAAGAATTAAAAATATTATTGCCATTTCCGCCCCATGCGACCTGCACAATTCATCAATTGAGCTCCACAAAAAACAGAACTATCTGTACCAGAAAAGATTTATACTCATGCTGAAAGAAAAAATTGAGCTGAAAAGAAAGGATCACCCTGAAATAGATAAAATCGACCTTAAATCAATTAAAACATTGTGGGAGTTCGATGACAAAATAACAGCACCCCTGCACGGATTTAAAGACGCCCTGGACTACTGGACAAATTCCAGCTCCGCTCCCCTGCTTGGCCAAATAAAAATACCCGCTCTTATACTCAATGCCCTTGATGACCCCATACTGGGTGAAAAATGCTACCCCTTTGAAGAAGCTGAAAAAAGCGGATATCTTTTCCTGGAAGCGTCAAAACAGGGGGGGCATGTGGGATTCATGTCAGGGAGTAAAGATCCGGTCTACTACAGCGAAAGACGGGCTCTGGAGTTTGCCTTGAATAATTAAGGCAGTGGTATTAAAAAAGTTTGACTGAATAGTCCAGCTGGTGCATATTAAATACAGATAAAAATTACTTTTCCAGGGAATAAAAAATGCAGACACTTAAACAGGAAGCTATTAATGCCATTTCAACACTCCCCGATGATGCCAGTATTGATGATATAATGTATCGTCTTTATGTCATTGATAAGGTTTCACGAAGCAAAGAAGAAGTAAAAAAAGGTAAAACTATAACTGTCGATGAGCTAAGAAGAGAAATCCAGTCATGGTGAAATGGTCAGAACCTGCTAAAGAAGATTTAAAAGCAATTTATGAATATATTGCCCATGATTCACCTTTTTATGCTCAAAATGTTATTAATCAGATATTAGATAAAAGTGAAAAACTTAATGATTTTAAGGAAATCGGACGGGTTGTTCCTGAGCTGAATGACAGTAATATCAGAGAAATATTTATTTATTCTTATCGAATTATATTTGAAAATATTCAAGATAGTACAATTATCCTCGCTGTAATTCATGGAAGAAGGAACTTCAGTTCAACTTTTAAAGGAGAATAATACCTTCCGAACCATACTCGAAAAACCGTTTTCATAGTTAAGGCCGGAATAAATTTAACTTGCCATAATTGACATAATAAACCATCTTCTGTATATTAATCTCTGACATGCAGTTAAATGATTTTAAAATAAAAAAAATAGGCAAGGAAAGATACATGAACATTAAAACCCTCTACCCGGAAGAAAAAGATATCCCGCAGCAGTTCCGCATCGATTACATTACGCAGACCGAATACCTTATAAACGGTGAAATCCGCCGCTGGGATGGTGAGTTCCGGGAAGTTTTATCCCCTGTTTATATAAAAAACAACGGTTCTGCAGAACAGAAAAAACTGGGCCAATACCCCATGCTTACATTAAAAGAAGCCGAAGAGGCGGTTAATGCCGCAAAAGCAGCCTATGCCTCCGGCCGCGGCTTATGGCCCACAATGAGCGTCAGCGGCAGAATAAAGCATATGGAAGCCTTTATTGAAAAGATGAAGCTGAAAAGAGATGAGATTGTGAATCTCATTATGTGGGAAATCGGGAAATCCCATGCTGATTCAGCAAAGGAATTCGACAGAACAGTTCAATATATAATTGACACAATCGAGGCAGTAAAGGAGCTGGACAGGAAAAGTTCACGCTTCGAAATTCAGGAGGGGATCATAGGTCAGATTCGAAGATCACCCCTGGGGGTGGTTCTCTGCATGGGGCCCTTCAACTACCCCCTCAACGAAACATTCGCAACAATGATCCCTGCAATAATAACAGGTAACACTGTTGTATTCAAGCCCCCCAAATTCGGGGTCCTTGTTCACAGGCCCCTTCTTGAGGCATTCAGGGATTCATTCCCCCCCGGTGTTGTAAATACCATATACGGAGACGGGGCCACACTTATCCAGCCTGTAATGACTTCAGGTAAAATCGATGTCCTTGCATTTATAGGCACAAGCCATGTGGCGGACATACTGAAAAAAAGCCACCCCAGACCCCACAGGCTCAGATCTGTCCTTGGACTTGAGGCAAAAAACGCTGCAATAATTCTGCCCGATGCCCCCCTGGACATAACAGTTTCTGAGGCAGTTGCGGGAACTCTCTCATACAACGGGCAGAGGTGTACAGCGCTGAAAATGCTGTTTGTACACAGAAAAATAATGCCCCAATTCCTCAGGTTATTCAGCGAAAAAGTGGAAAAGCTTAAATCCGGCATGCCCTGGGACGAAAATGTGAGCATCACTCCGCTCCCTGAGGAGGGGAAGTGCGATTATCTCAAATCCCTGGTTGACGATGCAGTGTCAAAAGGTGCATCAGTGATAAATTCTGAAGGGGGATCCTTTCACGGAAATTTCTTTCTCCCTGCAATACTATCCCCTGTTACAGAAAGGATGCGCATATTCCATGAAGAACAGTTCGGCCCTGTAATTCCCATAGTCCCCTTTGATGATATTGAGGAGCCTCTTCACTATATAATCGAATCAAACTACGGACAGCAGGTGAGCATATTCGGGCAGAATCCGGACAAAATAGCAAGCCTGGTTGATCCCCTTGTAAACCAGGTGGCAAGGGTTAACATCAATTGCCAGTGCCAGAGAAGCCCCGATGTTTTCCCCTTCACAGGAAGAAAAGACTCGGCAGAGGGGACTTTGTCAGTTTCAGACGCGCTCAGGGTTTTCACAATAAGATCGCTTGTGGCAGCAAAGAGTAACAGCATTAATAAGGATCTGATCACTGATATAGTAAAAAATAATAAATCCAACTTTCTCTCAACTGATTTTATATTCTGAAAGACTAAATACCTTTGCCGCTATTTTGAGTCTCCCGGAACATTACGGGGACTCAAAAAACTTACAAATTCCGCTAAAATTTCCCGATTACTCTTTTAAATTAGTTCATTTATTGGTATATTATATTAAAGAAAAATTTAAACATTCTGTTTATAATTTTTGCGGAAAAATGAATAAAATAAAAACCGGAGGAATAATCATGAAAATAAGCGCAAGGAATGTTATCAAAGGTAAGGTAAAAAAACTGGTCACCGGAGCTGTTAACACAGAGGTTGTTATTGAACTCCCGGGCGGAACAGAAATTGTTTCAATAATAACAAAATCATCAGCTGACTCCCTGGGTCTTAAGGAGGGGAAAGAAGTTTATGCAGTAATTAAGGCATCAAATGTAATGCTGGGTGTTGATCACTAAAATATATTATTTATCCAAAAAATTACGACTCCGGGATCTTAACATTAAGACCCGGAGTCGTTATATATGCTACTCTTCCAACTCGCTGATTTTACTGCTTCCTTTTTTATAGAAACTCCATTAAAAAAAAGGTACGCCCAAACCGAAATTTTGTTCGGAGTGGGCGGTATTACCCCCTTTGGATAAAACATAGCAAATGCGGAAAAAACAGCAAGAGGGAGAATGCCCCAGAGCAGGTCCCCCTCCTGCTTATTTATTATACAAACTACCAGTAGGAGAAGCGCCATTATAAAGGGTGTAAAAAAACCCCTTCCACCATACCGCCGGGGAGAAGAACACCTGTTAAAAAACCCCGGCTCACAATAAATATAGAATGAAATATAATACCGGCAAAAAGGAGCAGGCAGCTTGCCCGCTCCTTTTTCAATAAAAACATTACAGCTGCGGAGATATATAATCCCCCCCATACAAAACTATTAAAAAAAATCGCGGAAAACATGGCTTACCTACTTTATATCCCCGATAGAGTCTATCTTAACAATATGAGTCATACCCCATGTTTCACGGTCAACATAGTAATCCTTAACAGGTCCCATACTTGTCCCTGTGGGGAGCTTTTTCCCGTCCACATCTGTAATAAGCATCATGGCCTCACCTGCTTCAGTAGTGAATATCTCTCTACCTGAAAAAAGTGTTCTATAGCCGTCACATGCTACAAAGAGGAAATAGTTACCAGGTGCTGCACCGGGGAAATTTTTCATTAAAACATCAGCCAGATCATAACCCTTAGCTGTTGATATCCCCTTAAATCCCTGTCCATGTCCTGTCCTTACCCAGTCTTTGAGTGTAACTGTTTTAACACCTGACAGGTTAAGAGGAGCAGCACTTTTGCCGTCCACAATTTTAACTGAACCGGAGCTGCACTTAGTCCCCTTCTGCATAACCGGAAGAATTGAATTATCAACCTCTATCTCCCTTAACACAATCTTTACCACATTATCAAGATATCTTGCACTATCCTTTTCCGCAGGGCACACCAGCCTTAACCCATTAACATCCCCCTTATGGATATTCCATTCATAAGACTCCTTAGGCTTTGAAGGAAGAAGCTCCTCGCGCGCGTAAGCAAGTATCACAGGATTGCTGTCATCTGTCATTGTCAGCTCGCCGAAACTGAAATGGGACTGCTCCCCCTCTGATGATATAAATGTCACAACCATATCCAGGGGTCTGTCAAAAGGTGCATTTTCAGGTTTTTTAGGGGCTACCCCTTCAAGTATATGTAATACCGGTATCCCTGAATACCTGTAAGTACCTTCAAATTTCCCTTCAGCAGAAACCTCCCTTGTACGGAGGTAAACAGGGGCAAAGGCATTCAAAGCTGAAGCGCTGAACTTATATATCCTTTCAGTATATCCCGACACTTCAAGAGACATACCTTGTTTAACTTCAGCCTTAACAGCTATAGGTGTTGCCCCTGTCACTGCCATTATCTGGACATAATTTTTTCTGCTGTTATAACAGCTGAAAGCTGTTACGCATATAATTGCTGTAACTGCTGCTGCAATTAATACCTGTTTTTTATTTATATTGTTCATATATTTATCCTTCTGATATGAGGTAATCAACCGTGCTCTTACAAAGTCTTTACACTATGGAAATAGAGGCATATCAATACAAAACAGATTAAACCCCCGGAGGGGTTTAATCTGCAGACTTCTATAAGTGATTAAAAACTTGCGCTGCCGCCGAAGTAGAACATTCTGCCCGGGCCGGGATTGAATGGATCAGCGTTGTAGTCGTCAAAAATGTTTTTGCACATTACGTAAACTTCATAGTTCTCCATAATTTTTTGGGAGATCTTTATGTTGAACATATATGGGTTGTGAAGTTTAACCGCTGTAAAATAATCTGTTGAATAATCTCCAGGGCCAACAGCAGGTGCTGTTTTCATTGCATACTTAACCTGATCCCTTGTATGCTGACCGTTGATATTAAGTGATGTGTTAGAAATAAAATCGATTCTAAGATCGATTAAAAAAACATGGGCAGGAGTATCTTCAATTCTTTCACCCTTATTAACCTTTTCACTTTTTACATTACTGTCCAGACTTGCATGCACATAAGTATATCCAGCACCTGCAGAAATATCCGCTATTCCTGCCAGATCTTTATATGTGCCGGAAACATAAGTTTCAACACCCTGAGTGATAATACCGTCAATATTAGTTGTAACGTCTTTACCCTGACTTTCATCATAGATCTTTGATATCTTGTCATTAAATCTTGAATAAAAATAATCGGTTCTAAAATTTAAACTATCACCCAGCGGTGTAATCTCAAAACCTGTGCTGGCATTATATGAACGTTCAGACTTAACTTTAATATCAGCCCCATCCACCACATCAGTATATTGACCAAGTGTAGGAAACTTTGTTTTAGATGACGCTGCAGCACGGAGTTTAACTGTATCCTTAATGGCATCCCATATAACTGTCACGACAGGATTAAAAGAATCCCTTGTGCCCCAAATCATCGAGTCATCTTTTGCCATATACCTATCTGCATATACAGATAACTTATCCATGCTCTTATACTCGTTAAATTTCTGAGCATCATAAGAAACACCCGCAGTAAGTTTTACATTCCCCGGAAGCTGCATTTCATCCTCAACAGCAATAGTTATTACATCCGCTTCAAGAAACTTTGTCTTAAACTTATCAGTTCCATAAGTGGTGTGCCCGGGAGCTTCCTTGGCCTTCTCCTCTTCAGTATGACTGTCCTTTCTGTAAAGAATTGCAAAATTAAGCTTATTCCAGTCAGCCAGTCTGTATTCAGGATAAATATTTATACCATATGATTCCTCTGTCCATATACTGCTGTTCGGATAACTGGTAAACATGGGAATCGTATAGTCCTGATCAGCATAGGCAACAAGATCTGTCATCTGCCTGTAGAAAAATACATTAGCCCGTATGGCAAATCTGTCAAATTCTGCGCTGATATATGGCGAGATGGAAAGATCATATTTTTTCGGCCAGTTGAAAACTCGATTCTGGAAGATAGCAGCCCTGGAGTCATCAGCATAAATATCACCTGCCCAGCCGGGACTAAATGGACCGCCCCATTCCCCATCTTTAGCACTATAACTGCTGAAAAGATTTCCTCTGAATGAGCTTGACTTCTGCTCTGTCTGATAATAACTCGCTGTAATGCCGGCTTCAACATTATCAGTTATGTTGTAACCCGCTTTACCTGTGAGCTGATACTTTGTATATTCAGTATGATCCCATTTGCCGGTATCATTAATATATGCGTCTTTGGACTTAAGTGTAATATCATCAAATGTATAAGGTAAACCTGTTCCTGAATTTATATATAAATCATACCTAACAAGCTTATCAAACCACTTACGTCTCTCCTTTTTATCCAGCTTTGATGAAACCTTATATCCGTCTGAATTCATCATATTTGCAGTAAGCCAGTAATAGAAATCACCAATAGGCGCGCCATGAGCCACATTAAGAGCGTAGTTATTATACTGGCCATACTCCGCACTTACATCAGTGTACATTGCCTCTGGTTTTTTAGTAATAACATTAATTGCACCTGCAGAACCGTTGGTTCCATAAAGGGCTGAAGATACACCCCTGTTAACAACAATTCTTGAAACATTGGCTACAGGAACCTGGGAGATGTCAAAATTCCCCTCATAAACGTCATTAACCGGAATACCGTCAATAAACATTGCTACATACTCCTGGTCAAAACCCCTGATATTAAAACGGACATTACCCTTTGCACTGGTAAAAACCTTTAAACCGGGCACTGCTTCCAACGCATCACCCAGGGTCTTATCCCCTCTGGCCTTAATATCCGCGTCAGTTATCTCTGTTGTGGTTGAAGCCTCTTCAACACTGGCAAGGGCCCTGTCCCTTACAACAATCTCACCCATCTGAAACACGCTTGTGGGCTTTACTTTCTCTTTCTGATCCGCTCCTTCAGCATCATTCTCCTGGCTGAAGAGAGGCGCTGCTGTTATTGTCAGCATAAAAAATAATAAAAGGCTTAATAGTCTTTTCATTTTCCCTCCGTAAAGTATGAGCAAACCCGCTCCACTGATAATGTGACCATAATTGAAATGCACAGGCCCCTTCCGGGAAATCCATCCCGCTGAAAGGTTATGCTCATCTTGAATCACACCGGCAGGTATGAGGTTTACTTTATCTGTTTATTTTTGATCAAGAGAGAGACTTTCCAAGCCTCTCTACCCGATTTCAGCTAATAAGAAGGGAGGGGAGAGTCAAGAAATTAATCCCATTTTTTGTAACTAATTGTAGTTTTTTGTAACTAATTTCAGAAAAATATAAAATATTTACAAAAATTATTAAAAATATCTTGTTATTACCATCACCTTAGCCAATTTTGTATTTAAATTCAGTATTTATTTCTCAACTTATTATTGTTAAAAAATGATCTATTATCCCTGTCACCGAAGGCGGCTGAGATATAAAATTGTTTATTTTTATACCAGAATATATTTTCAGGAATTAACATTGATTTAAATTATACCGGAAAAATTCATTTCAAGGAATCAATACATGGCAACAGTAGAAAAAAGCGAAAAAGTAAAATCTGAAGAATTCGCAGAAATTGCAAAAACCATCTTTGCTCCAATATATCCGGTTCTTGCAGAAATTATATTGGAAAAAATCCCCCTGAGGCAGGGAACCTGTCTTGATCTGGGGAGCGGCCCCGGGCATCTGGCAATTGCAATGGCAAATCTAAGCGATTTTAAAGTAATCTCCTTTGACCTGTCACCCTTTGCGCAGGAGCATGCAGATGAAAATATAAAAGAAGCAGGGCTTGAGGAAAAGGTATCAACAATGCAGGGGGATGTTCACAGCCTCCCATTTCCCGATAATTCAATTGATCTTATAATAAGCCGGGGCTCTATTTTCTTCTGGCATAACCCTGAACAGGTATTCCGTGAGGCATACAGGGTTTTAAAGCCGGGATCTTATTCATTTATAGGGGGAGGTTTCGGTACTGCAGAATTAAAAAATGAAATTGTAAACAAAATGGAAGCAAAATATGGCGACTTCAAGTCCAATTCAAAAAAGAGGATGAGCCCGGAAAATATTGAACGCCTTAAAAACGCCCTGGCCATATCCGGAGCGCCGATTAAATACATGGAGCGGGATGAAGCAAATATCTGGTTTGTTATAAAAAAGGAGATTTAAGAAAACAAAGTAAAATAAAACCAGTCAATTCACGACAAAACCCTCGCTCAGCTTGATGGGCTGACTTCTACCCACTTCTCAAAAGCCCCCTAAATCCCCCGGAGGGGGACTTAAAAAAAGAAGCTTTGAAATAAATCTTAACTTCAAAAACGCTTTTATTTTATAATTGTTTGTTATTCAACTTAAAGGA